>PPYF01370349.1_pt1 | contig 41009 bp, 33 predicted proteins | sample 1559871 | NCBI WGS metagenome assembly PPYF01 (sample SAMN08240021, study PRJNA423297) | Human gut metagenome, whole genome shotgun sequencing project.
GACAAAGAGCGCGCTGACGCTAAAGCCGAACAAGAGCGACAAGACAAAGAGCGCGCTGACGCTCAAGCCAAGCAAGAGCAACTAGACAAAGAGCGCGCTGACGCTAAAGCAGAACAAGAGCGACAAGACAAAGAGCGCGCTGATGCTAAAGCCAAACAAGAGCAACTAGACAAAGAGCGCGCTGAAGCTCAAGCCAAACAAGAGCAGCAAGAAAAAGAGCGCGCTGATAAAGCCAAAGAATTAATACCCGTAGAAGATGAACTTACACAACGCACTAAAGAAAAGGCCAAAGAGAAAGAAAACACAAAACCATCAATCGTTATCAGCAAACCTATCGACATTGAAAGCACATATAAATCAATGCAATTAATGGCTGAAAACAGCCATAAGCTTATGGATATGCAACAAGGGCAACTGCGTTATTTAGCTTCTGCAACTTGTTCTGTTGGCACTGAAAAAGCCTGTATTAGTGGCTTTGCACACTATCAAAACGTAAATAAAGCCAATGCAACACAAACTGGGCTAAGTGGTGCTTATCGTTTTGATATCAACCATATTCCCTTAGTTGTAGGGCTTGCCATCGACACAGATGTCTATTCATCATTACCTAAAGGTTACCAATATCAAGGATATGCATTACCTTTAATCGGTTTTAGTTTAGATTTGATGCCATCACTTAATGCTGAATTAAATAGCAATGCATTACACCTGTCATTAAAAGGGGCTTATTTAAATCGTAAAGTATCCATTGAAAGGCAAGCATTAGAAAATACAGAGGCGGGCAAAGGTAATACAAGAATTTCTGGCTATCATATTGATTTACAAGGTTCTTACCCATACACCATATCAAATGAATTTATACTCACACCATTTGCTGGACTTACTTTTAATCAAGTCTCGCGTTCAGCTTACAGTGAAACTCAAAATGCCCAATTTGCAGCGCACTATGATGCCCTTAAAACGCATTCATTGTTAGCCAAAATGGGATTAGGTATAGATCATTTATTAGGTTCCTCTTTCATACTAAATACGAAAGCGGGTTTATTATGGAACCTATCACATCATCAAGGTGATTTTCGTAGCCATATTGATTATTTAGGTCAACAACAAATTGATTATTCAGAAAATAAAAAGCAGTTAAAACAACGCCCATTTGCTCATATTGGATTAACGTATCAAGTGGATAAACAATCTTCCGTAAATACATCAGCAAATTGGGAAATGACGACTTATCGCTATCACGATATGCAGTTTGGTGTAAGTTACACCTATCGCTTCTAATTCCATATTATTATATTTAGCAGTTATATTTGGCTTCCTATATTACAAAATATAAGAAGCCATTTTTTTCACTAATGGATTAAGATAGTCCGTTATTTTTAATAGTAGAAATACTTTTTTCCGTATCAACCCACCACACTTTAGTCGAGACTTTTTCAAGTAACGCCTTATTGTGACTAAAGATAATCAAGCTTAAAGGTCTTTTTTGGCTTTCATCAATTAAAACTTTCCAAATTTCAGCTTGAATTTGGGCATCCAATTGTGCCGTTACTTCATCCGCAATCAATATTTGAGTGCGAGGATCCAGCGCCCTTAATAAGGCAATACGCGCCAACTCTCCACCAGATAATTCATTAGGCCTACGCGTTAACCACTCTTGTTTTATCCGTAATTTCTCAAACCAACTTTCATCAGGCGTCCAAGCATCTTGGAGGCTATCCCCTGTTGTTCGAAAAGGATTAAAACATTTATCAGGATGTTGAGGAACTAATTGAATTGGGCAATAGCCTTTTTCAGATAACGGTTTTCCATTAACAAGAATTGAACCTTGGGTTGGTGCTTGCCATTGTGCTAAAACGCGACCTAAGGTTGTTTTTCCTGTACCACTTGGTGCTGAAATACCGAGTCGCTCTCCCGCATTTAACGAAAAGGAGAGATCTTGCCATAACACCTTACCTGCTTGCTCCACAGATAATTGTTTTAACTCTAAAAGTGGCATAAAGATAACTCCAGAAATAACAGATGAAATATATAAAAATAAGACTTAAGAACGCAATATTATAATGGGCTAAGTGATGTTTCTTTTGTATTTATAAATTGTTGTTCAGGTAATGCACTCCAGAGTGTCTTCAACCACTCACTACCTTCATGACGATTAAGCACATTAGCGGGAATTATTTCGTTAACCTCTCCCTGATTAAGCACCGCTATCGTATCCGCAAACCGCGCAGCTAAAGCTAAATCATGTGTAACCCAAAGCACTGATTTACCTTGATTGCATAACGCTCTTAAATGCCCTAATAACAAACACGCATGTTCATCATCAAGCCATGAGGTGATTTCATCAGCCAAAATATATTGTGCATTAGAGAGTGTTGCATTACAGGCCAATACTCGTTTTGCCATTCCACCAGACAGTTTTGCTGGATATGTTTTTACCAATGAACCTGAAAGATGATAAAGACCTAGTTGCTGCACGATATCATCAGACGTGACATCAGCACCACTTAAACGTGCAGAGCGACTTAATTGATCACCAATACAAATCAACGGATTGAGAGCGCTGACACCTTGAGGAATATAACAAAAAGTATTCCCACGATAGGCAATAAGTTCTCGTTCACTTAATGTATGCCCATTCAGTTTAATCGCGCCACGAACTCGCATATTAGCAGGCAAAAGTCCTAGAGCGCTTTGTAATAACAGACTCTTACCTTCACCACTGCCTCCCACTAATGCCAGCATCTTTCCGGGTTTAATATCCAATGAGATTGATTTTAGCAATGGCTGCCAATTTCGTTTTCCTAACCAACGAAACTGTGCAATATCAATGGAAAGCTGTTCAAAACTTAACATCCTGCCCCTCTTAGCCATAATTGCTGCATTGCTTTAGCAAATTGATCGAAAATCAATACTAAGCACATCAAAATCAATCCCGGAAATACCACCATCCACCAAGATCCTGTACTTAAATAGCGTAATGCATCAGCCAATAATAAACCGAGAGAAGGCTCATGCGCGGCTTGACCAAAGCCTAAAAAACTTAATGCTGCGCTATGTAATACTGCATGGGGAAACATCAACAACGTTCCCACGATCCACTGAGGCAATAGCATTGGGATATAATGTTTTTTTACACATTCAAAAGGTGAATTGCCAATACGACGCGATAACATCACATAATCCGCTTCACGGATACGCTGTATTTCACCTCGTAAAATCAACGCAAGTTTAGGCCAGTGAGTTAATGCCACCGCCCAAATCACCCCTTGTTGCCCACCACCTAACGTAAAACAGATCAAAATCAGCAGTAATAAATGAGGTAGAGCTAAGAGCGCATCAACAACACCTCTTACTAGAAAATCACAATAACGGTTAATTGAAGAGATACCTGCAAAAATTAAAGCGATTGCACCACTCACAACCGCACTCGTCACACCGATATTTAAACTACTTAACATACCTTGAAAACAACGTAGCCATAATGAACGACCTAAGTTATCAGTCCCAAACCAGTATTGATCTGATGGGGCTTGATTCCTAGCCAGAAAATCCATTGCGATATCCGTATGAGAAACAGAAAAGCCATACGCCACTAACCCAATTAACGCGAGGGTAACTAACAAAAGTCGCAACAATGGCTTGTTCGGATCGTAAATCATGAGTCTCGCAAAATTCCTTTATTAATACGCCGTAATAGGCCGTTAGAAATGCTATTACCAAAGAAAATCAAAATAGTGCTGAAAACCACAATGCCCATTAACAGAGGAATATCACCTCGTAAACCCGCATCAACGGTTGCCTGTCCTAATCCAGGATAAGCAAATACTTTCTCTGCTAAGAGAGAGCCACCGAGCAGTTCACCAATTGATGCAAACTGTAAGCAAAGTGCAGGTGTAATGGCATGACGTAGAACATGAAATAGCATCATAGCCCAACCTTTATCACCTTGTGCTTTAGCAAAATGGATAAATTCACTGCCCATCACTTCGGCAACTTTCGCGCGAGTATGCAGTGCGATATTCCCTGTTCCTAATAAACCAAGCGCAATCATAGGTAAGATAAGATGAGAAAAACGCTGGCTTAACGTTGCTGTCTCGGCACTACTCCCCATTGGCCACGCACAACAAATTGGTGCCCAATGTAAAGTGACAGAAAACAGAGATAACAACAGTAATCCTACCCAGAATGTCGGTAATGCGGCTAATAAATAAGATAAAGTAGAGATAATTCTATCTGGCCAGCGATTAAGATATCGACCCGCGACTAATCCCATCACAACACCAATAACACCAGAAAACACCCACGCTGAAAAAAGCAAGATAAACGAAGGTCCTGCACGTTCACGAATAACATCAATAACAGGCATGTTATACAACATAGAATAGCCAAAATCCCCTTGAATGATTTGGCTAAACCAAAGCCAAAATCGCATCCATAAAGGTTGGTCAATTCCCCAACGCGCTGCAATTAAAGGATATTGTTCAGGAGGAACATTCAGTAGATCACTACCGATATAGGCCTTAATGGGATCGATTGGTGAAAAACTTAATAAAATAAAAACACCCGCTGTTGTCACCAACAGCAGGCAGAGTAATCGCAGGAAAAAACCTGCACTTTGACGTATTACTGACAAGTCCACTTCCAAGTATCTACGCTATTTAATAATGACCATGAACCATGGATTTCAGGTGTTCCTGTACCCAGATCAACACAAGGATTAGTTAAGTAAGTGTGTTGCACATTCATCAGCCAAGCCCAAGCAGCATCACCTTTTACACCCACACCGTTTTTACCATCCCACTCTACCGCTTTCCAATGAGGAACGGCTTCTTGCCATGTATGAGCATCAAGCGCGGCTTGTAGATGTTTTTCGACTTCAGGGTTTTTGTAATAACCTGGGTTATAATAACCAACACCCGCGGCATTAGCACTGTAGTGATGATATAACTCCATCGGATCAAGGCTACCCCAACCAAATAAAGTTGGATTTGAGTGCATATAGCGCTCTACTGTATCCCAACTTCCTGATTTAAGATCCATTTGAATGCCAAGAGGTTGCACTAACGCACGAATTGACTCCGCTAAATCGCGACGAGTTGCATCACCACTGGTATACCATAAGGTAAGTTTGGCTTCTAAACCGTCTTTTTCACGAATGCCGTTTTTATTCAGCTTCCAGCCTGCATCTTCAAGAATTTGTTTTGCTTTTACAATATCGCCATCTTTGAAAACAGCATCAGTTTGATCCCAAGGTAAACCTTTTACGCCGGTATATGCAGGAACGGCATAACCATCAAGCACTTGCTCTGAAAGCAACTTACGATCTAGCGCGTAGTTAATTGCTTTACGAATAGCGATATCTGCGGTGATATCATTACCAATATCATAACCTTGGGCGTTTTTCTCACCTGATTTTACCATCGGGAAAACAATACCGCGATTTTCAACACTCGGTCTTTCCCACAATTTAGTATTTGGTAGATTCTTCGCGATTGCAGCCGTTGCTGGTGGAATACGCACAATACCTAATTGTCCACTTTGAGCAGCAGCAAAAGCGGCATCTTCATCAAGGAAAACGAAAATCAATTTTTCAAAATCGTTTTTTTGCCCTGCATAGTAAGGGTTTGCTTCAACAATTAATTGCTGACCTGGTTGGAAACTGACCATGCGATAAGGACCTGCACCAATTGGCTTTTGTGCGTAGGTTTTTTCATCATACTTATCAGCAGAAACGATACCTAAAGAGCCCAGTACGTTCACAAAAGTGCTTTGTGGTGCTTTTAACGTAATAGTGACGTGTAAATCATCATCTGCTTTCGCAGAGAGGAAGTTACCCATATCCACTTTACCGCCACTGGCAGCCGCATTGTTGTAAGTAAATACGATATCTTTTGCTGTAAGTGGTAAGCCATCAGAGAATTTTAAATCTGGCTTTAACGTTAATTTCCATGTTTTACCATCTTCACTTGGCTGATAGTCACTTAACATATTGCTATACCAAGAGAGATCCGCATTTTGCTTTAACAATGGGCTATGAAGAAGTAAATAACTGCCATGACTCCAGCCCAGCATTGGGTCGAAGCCTTCTGTTGGCTCTTCACCAATAGCTAATTTTAACGTTTGAGCAGATGCAGCAAAAGGGACGCTTAACGCGGCTAAGCAAGTTAAGGTTACTAATGATTGACGCCAACCAAACCGAATAGACATAAAACATTCTCCGATTTTTTAGATACGACTTATCATCAGTCTCTATCTAAATAAGATGAAGAGGCTGAAGCAAGATAAATAACAATGGTAATTGTGATGCTCTGCAACTTGATGCAGATAAAGGCTAAACCCGTGGCATCATAATAAGTTTTTTTATTCAACTACTCGAATAATATTCGCCAGTTTATTGATTTCACATAAACTTTTGTTAAGGAGTAATACTCATTATGGCAAAATTCTAGTAAGTGCACAGTATTTTTCTAATAAATAAGTTATATATTTATCATTGAATTTATTAGTGAGCGCAAAACGAAATAAAATGAATTTTTAACGAAATTAGATTATTTCCTTTTATTTAATATACATTGAAAATAAAAAAGGCACATTATTGTGCCCTTTTGTGATTATGAATTTAATATTCTTTTTAATTTAAAATATCGTCGACCTAAACGCCAACGTAATCTTAGATCTTTCGCATTTTTCCAGATCAATGTCCATGTCCCTCTATCAAAAAATTCTTTAACGATTTGTTTTTTAATTTCAATAGATTGAATAGCAACAATTGAGTGAATAATTCCCAAACCCTCTTTTGCAATTTGCCAATAACACGCATTGATATTTTGAGTCACTTCCTTATGTTTTTGATTAATAGCATCAAGCATTTCTAATATTTTCATGTAATTATGAATTGTTCTAACATGAATACTGTCATTAGGTGTTGCATGAGAAACCGATCCGGAATGAATCAAGTAATCGTAATAGCGTTCATCGATATATTTAACCCGCTGCGCTGTTAATAACACTTCAGTTGTCCACGGAATATCTTGATGATGTAAACCTGGTTCAAAATAATAACCATGATCAAGTAAAAATTCACGACGATAAATATTTAACCAAGTCACATGTAAGAATTTTTTAGAGTTTAATGCAATTTCTAGCCATTGCGGCCCCGTTAAAACGCCCGTTGTCTGCAAGCGGTTAGATGGAAATATAGGTCGTGAAGGACGCCCATCTGTATAAACATAATTGCCATTACAAGTTAAAATATCTAAATTATCATCTTTAGCTATATTAAGCATTCTATCATACATATTAGGATGAATTACATCATCAATATCAGGAAAAACAATGTATTGTCCTTTTGAAATATTAAATCCCACATTACGAGCAACAGATACACCTTGGTTTTCCTGATCAATAATAGTGACTCGAGGAAATCTTTCTTTCCATTCTTGTAATATTTTAAGTGAGTTATCTCCAGAGCCATCATTAACTAAAATGAGCTCCCAATCATTCAATTTAATAGATTTTAATCCATTGAAAAATGTAGATAAAAATTTCTCGCCATTATAAATAGCAACCACAATACTCAGTTGAGGTATAGAAGAAAACATAACCCACCTTTTATATTCTTAGCTAATAAAAGAAGCTCTCCCCTAAATAGTTAGTATTGAAAATAAAAAAACAGAGTAACTAACAGGGTTAATTACTCTTAATTCATTCTTAATAAAAGATTAATTTTTAACTAACTAAAGGTGAAAATGATATTTAATGAAGATAAGTATAATTAACTTCTTTTTGTCTCTTATGAAGAAAGGGTTAAGGTAGTTTGTTTTTTAAAAGAGATAACTAAAGGGAAAATTAAGGTTAGCGTGGAGAATAAATGTTATTAGCAGGCATTCAATTTAACAATGCGTAATATAAGTTACAATAAGTTCATTTTTATGTTTTAATGAGTGAAATATCACTCATTGTATTTATAAGGCAATCAATATGGAAAAAGTGACATTACAAGCATTTCTTGATCAAGAATGGAGAGATATTGCTATTATTAACTTTCCTGATCATGATCGCACATTATATGCAAGCAAATATGATATTACCTATCCAATCACTGAATTAGAGTATGAAACAAATTATTCAGTGGATTACCTGTATCAAGACGACAACCACTCTGTTTCTATTAATCATCCTGTTGCCCTTTATTTTGATGATAATGGCTCTCCGAGTTGGCTTAAATTTTTAGATGATATTGTACCTAGTGGAGCCAGTCGGAGATATTGGGTTCAATATCTTGATATTTCGAATTTGACTGTAGAACAACAAAACTATGAATTACTTTATCATGGTACTATTTCACCTATTGGTAACTTACGTGTAAAAGAATCACTGCCAGCCCCTTCTAACTTAAACGAACACCTTGTTTTTACTATTGATGATGTCAAAAATAGAGCCAGCGATTTTCTAGATTACGCACAACGTAAAGGCGCAGCTGCTGGTGGTGCAACAGGTGCCGGAGGCGAAGCTCCGAAATTGTTACTAAGATGCAGTGATAATGAAGAAGTTTGGATTGATACTTATCAAGATGATATATCTAACCATGATAAATATTACTTAGTTAAATTTCCGAGAGGAAAACGTTCAAGTATAGATTGTGATATTTTAAGAACAGAATATCATTTTTATCATGAACTTACTGCAATGGGTTTCAATACTATTTCTATTGAAGGTATGCGTCTAGAAGAAGGAAATAATTACCCTTCTTTATGGCTTCCTCGTTTTGATATCAAAAGAGAAAATCATAAAGTTATTCGTTTAGCTATAGAATCTGTCTATTCCATATTGAATAAAGCACCAGGCACAACGCTATATCATGAAACAGTGATCAGAGAATTAATTGATAAAATTAATCAAAGTAATATGGTCACCCAATTTGATTTTCAATTTGATACAAACGATTTTATTATTGAATGGGTAAGGCGAGATTTATTGAATATCATTTTTGGTAATAGTGATAACCATGGTCGAAATACTTCTTTTATAAGGAACAATAACTCAATTTATCTTGCCCCTATCTATGACTTTGCACCTATGAAAGCTGATCCTGAAGGTATTGCTAGAACAACAAAATGGCATTCACAAAGTGAAATGGGAGGAGAGTATAATTTTATTAATATCGCAAATTCTTTATCTGATTTAATACCACAAGAACAGTTACTTAACGCGCTAAAAGAAACCGCCTTACAACTCATTACGTTAAAAGAAAGATTAGAGGCAAGAGGTGTACCAATACAAATCCTCACAATGCCTTCATTTGGTTTTGATTTTATACCTAATAAGCTAGAACGCTGGGGATTACTATCATGAGTAATGTCAAAAATAAAATCCAAATAAGCAAATCTCCAGCTAGAGTATCTAAAACACGTCAATCTGTTGCAACCGTGGACAGAAAAGAAGTGATTAATCAGATCATGTCTCAGTTGTTATTTGGAGAAATAAGCCAAGGAGAGGCATTAAAAATATTAAGAATAAAAATATTAAGTTTAAACCAAGAACGCTATGCAAAGCTTATTAATATTTCACGCAAGACACTATCAGAAATAGAAAATGACAAAGGTAATTATTCTGCTGACATTATTAATAAAGCATTTAAACCATTTGGATTAAAGATTGGACTGATCCCTTTTTCTCCTCATGTCTTATTTTCATTACTAAAAGAGCACAGTAATAACAATGCGTAATATAAGTTACAAAAAACACTTTTTTTATAACTAATGATACTTATATCACTCATTAATGAAAAACATCCGCAGAGCGGATGTTTTTCTTTTTTATTTATATCAAAAATCGGTGGATACTTGTTGTACTTTTATTCTTCAATATCTTCTTCATCGCAGACTTCAAGTTCTGGAAAGTAATCAACTCTCCAAGACTTGATCCCTTGATACACTTCATCAACGGCATTCTTTACCGCTTCGGTCATTGGATAATAAAAACCAACGAGATCGGGTTGGATCCCTAAGAAAGTAATATCTGGAATATCATCTTTTAATTGATCGATAAGGAAATTCAGCGGCATATTATGAGTGCTCATAATAAACATTTCCGCTATGTAGTCAGGATCTATCACCCTAATCTCACCAGGGTTTAAACCAATATCTGCGGCATCAACAATGACAACACATTGAGGTTGTAATTCTCTTACTTGATAAGAGACATTTTCAGGCGCACTTCCTCCGTTGATAACAATCCATCCATCAATAGGGTTTGCTTCCATTAACTCAGCAAGCAGAGGGCCTGCACCATCGTCGCCCATCATACTGTTGCCGACCGTTAATACCACTTTAGGTGCTGTCATTGCTTTACTCATGGTTTTCTCTTCACAATCAAATAAATAGCAGGTTCTGCGTGGATCTCACCCAGTAATTTAATCAGCGTTTGGCTCCACTCACTAAAAATGGGATCTTCATTTTTGATAATAGGATCAAATGCTAACGCTAATAAGTGAGTATGCTCAGAGTTAATATTGATTTCGCCAAATGTTAGCAATCCTTGCATTTTGCGTTTGGCTTCACCTTCAGGTAATAAGTCAATCCATGCTTTATATTTTTCTAAAGGGCAGACTAGCTCTGTTTTTAAGCAATCAATCATACCCACATGGTGACCAATCGCGAGTGAGTAATACATGACCTGTTGCGCTTCCGCAGGAATGTCGTCATCGCTATCAACAAACTTTTGTCTTAATGACCAAAAATAAACTTTAGCGTCATCAGGCATATACGCCCCCTTGATTCAAGGAATGCACTAAGCGTTTTACAATCTCCGATAAACGAGGATCGTTCGCTTGTCGTAGCCATTCATCAACACGTCCAGTTACTTCTTGAATAGTGGCGCCTTCTAATAAGGTGAGGAAATGATCACTGATTTGTCTTCCCTGATAATAGCCAGCAAGACGGCGCGCTTCACGCTCAATCATCACCCGAGCATCTAAAGGAATCAAAGGCAGAATGAGAGATGCTTTTTCATTCTCTACTTCAATGTGCGATTCGCCTTTTAATTTTTGGTCTAACAAACCCAGTGCAACAGCAAATCCATAAATCGTCGCCGCAGGTGTTGGAGGACAACCAGGGATCCACACATCAATAGGCACGATAGATTCACTACCACCCCATACACAATAGAGATCGTGGAAAATCCCACCACCACAGCCACAAGCGCCATAAGAGATACAGATTTTTGGATCAGGCGCTGATTCATAAGCACGTAATGCAGGAACACGCATCTGGCGCGTTACTGCGCCAGTGAATAATAAAATATCAGCGTGACGAGGCGAGGCTACCACTTTGATACCAAAACGTTCAGCATCAAAAACCGGTGTAATTGCGGAGAAAATTTCAATCTCACAACCATTACAACCACCACAGTCAACACGATAAACATAAGCTGAACGCTGAATATCTTTCAACAATGTCTGTTTTAGCTTTTTAACCTGATCATCAAGGGTGATAGGCTGGCTAACATGATGATTAATGGGAATTTCTGGTAGACTCATTTTATTGTACTCCCAATTTCGCCCACACTAATATTTTCACGACCATCAGATAACAAGTTATGTTTACGCTTACATTCAGGGCAAGTTTCAAATTGTGGGCGCATCGCTTCTACGGTTTGCTCATCCCAGCCTGATTGCACTAATAGTTCCATCGCATATTCAACTGATTTTCTAGGCGTAAAGGGTTGATGGCATTCACGGCAATTCAATAATTTAAAAGTTCCTTTAATATAAAGATCTGACTTTTTAGTCACTGCCGTTTCAAACATATCGGATAAAACAATCGCTCTTGTTGGGCAAACTTCTTCACAACGACCGCAATAAATACAGCGGCCAATGAATAATTGCCAATGACGCTCGCCTGTTTCCAAATTCGTTTCCATCGTTAACGCATTAGCAGGACATGCTGCGGTGCAAGCACCGCAGACAATGCATTGCTGTGCATCATATTCAGGTTTTCCTCTAAAACCATCAGGTAAATCCAGAGGCTTAAACGGATATTTGGTCGTTGCTTCGCCTGTTTTGATTATGGTTTTAAACAATTTTAACATCGTTCATTCCCTCACTTGAGCGGCGAATTTTTACGTTCGATGCTGTAACGTTCAATTTCTTTGTAAGAAACTGTTTTAGATTTACGTTTTTTCACATCGACGAGCGTTACCCTGTCAGTACAGGAATAACAAGGGTCAAGACTACCGATAATTAATGGCGCATCAGAGACTGTATTTCCTTGCAACATATAGCGTAATACAGGCCAGTTAGCATAAGTTGCAGCACGGCAACGCCAGCGGAATAATTTTTGGTTATCACCCAACATACTCCAGTGAACATCTTCACCGCGTGGGGCTTCAGTAAAGCCCAGTGCAAATTTATATGGCTGATAAGTAAAGCCTTCGGTTAATAATGGGCCTTCTGGCAAATTATCTAAAGCATATTCAATCATTGCCATTGAATCCAAGACTTCTTTAATACGTACCATCACACGGGAGAATACGTCACCACCTTCATAACTAAAAAGAGTCAGTGGAAGATTGCCATAATCTGCAAATGGGTGGTCAAAACGCACGTCACGTTTAAAACCACTTGCTCTTATCATTGGACCTACTGGGCTAAAATCACGAGCCACTTTCTTATCTAAGATACCGACACCGACAGTACGCTGTTCCATATTTGGCGCTGATAGAAGTATATCCACTAATTCAGTGACTTCTTTACGCATTTCTCTAACAAGTTGGATAGTCTTCAAACGCTGATCTTTTAAGATATCGCGACGAATACCACCAATTAAGTTCAAGCCATAAGTTTTACGCGCACCGGTGAGCATCTCTGCAATTTGCATTGATTTTTCACGAATACGGAAAAATTGCATAAAGCCAGTATCAAAGCCTGTGAAGTGGCTAGCTAAACCAATATTTAATAAATGGCTATGAAGACGTTCAACTTCTAATAAGATAGAACGAATAGTATGCGCACGACGTGGTACTTCAATGCCTAACGCATTTTCAACAGAAGTCACATACGCCACACTGTGAGTAAAACCACAGATACCACATACGCGGTCTGATAAGAATGTGACTTCGTTATAACCCATACGGGTTTCTGCCAGTTTTTCCATACCACGGTGAACATAGAACATGCGGTAATCGGCATCGACAATGTTTTCACCGTCTACAAATAAGCGGAAGTGTCCCGGTTCATCCGAAGTAATGTGCATTGGACCAATTGGCACAACGCGTGCATCTTGCTTACCTTCGTTCAAGAAGGGATAAGTTTCAACTTCAGTTGAGGGAGCTGGACGTTGGCGATAATCCATCGCATCTTTACGCAGTGGATACATCTCTTCAGGCCAGTCATCTGGAAGCACTAAACGACGTTCATCAGGTAAACCAACAGGGATAAGACCATACATATCACGGATTTCACGTTCACCCCACACTGCGGCGGGTACACGCGGTGTCACTGACGGGAACTCTAAAGTGATTGGGCTAACATGGGCTTTTACAACAACCCAGCATTTTTCACCCTCTTCCATTGATAATGCGTAATAAACAGCATAGTCCCCGTTTAAACTACGTTCGTCATTACCGAATAAAACAGGTAACCAACCGCCTAAGCCGTAATACAGATATTCCACCACTTCAGGGAGTGATTCCGTTTTTACTGTTATCGTCAATTGATCAGCGGTTTGTCGCTCTTCATCAAGAACGGCTGATGGGAATTTCTCACGAACCTTGGCAACGTAATCTCCGCCTAGTTCTTTTCCCTCTTTTCTACTGACATAATTTTGGTAGCTCACGTTACATCTCCTGAACCGATGTGGATGGATTGCTGATTAAAGCCGTTGGCCATGCATAAGTAGGTGACTCACTTTTATCAATATTCATCACGATATTAGCGGCATTTTCTAACAGCTCGCTGACAGGCTTAGGAATGTGAGTTCCCATTAACAGCATAAGTGCAATCAGAATGACCATTGGTAGTGTGGTTAAAATTCCCAGTTCACCTTTAGCAACAACATCAGGTTTTGGACCAAAGACAGTTTTAGCCACCATACGAACTAGACCACCTAATACTACGGTCAATAACAATAATAATAGGATAGTTAAGCCAATGTGCTGAGAAGCTAAACCTGCCACAACAATCATAAATTCACTAATAAAGACGTTGAAAGGCGGCATACCACCTAGCGCTAAAGCACCACCAGCAAAAAGGGCTGCACTTAATGGCATCACTTTAAACATGCCTTTCACGACATTTAAATCACGAGTACCGTATTTCAATAACACGTTACCTGAACCACAGAACAACAGTGCTTTCGCTAAACTGTGGTTTAAGGTGTGGAATAAAGCAGCCAAAATACCAATTGGTCCGCCAATCCCTAATGCGACGGCAATTAATCCCATGTTTTCCACACTGGAATACGCTAAAAGGCGTTTCATATCGCGCTGAATAAGAATAAAGAACGCCGCGATAGCAACAGAGAGGAAGCCAAAGATTAACAATAAGTTACGTGTAAATTCAGTACCAATTGCCGCATCAATAATGATGTAGTAACGAATGATGATTAACAGCGCACAATTCAGTAAAACCGCTGATAACAACGCACTGACAGGACTTGGTGCTTCACTGTGTGCATCTGGTAACCATGCATGCATTGGGAATAAACCCGTTTTGGTACCGAAACCGATTAAAATAAAGACAAAAGCTAAATGCATCAGTGTTGGGTCTAACTGGTCTGTATATTTCAACACTTCAGTCCAGAAGATAGCCTGATCTGGATCAGGCATAAAGCTTGCGGCATTGGCATAAACCAAAATAGTACCGAAAAGACCAAACGCCACACCCACACTACAAATGATGATGTACTTCCACGCAGCTTCCAAAGAAGAACGTTGACCATAAATTCCGACTAAGAATGCAGAGCTTAGGGTTGTTGCTTCAATTGCCGCCCACATTAAAATCAAGTTATTACTGGTGATTGCCAATAACATGGTGAACAAAAAGAGGTGGAAGAAACCATAGTAATTACACAAAGTGCGTACTGAGATTTCGCCCTCATCCACTTCATGATTCATATAGCCAATAGAATAAAGCCCCGTTAAAAAGCCGATAATACCTAAGATGGCGAGGAATAATGCGCCAAGGCTATCCACATGAACCCAATTAGCAGCAGCCAATATTTCGCCATGAGACATGACATCTGCCACAGTCCCTAATGCAGCGATTAACAATACGGTGATACCAATAGCATGAATACCCGTCACAACAGGACGCGCACCGGCTTTTAATAATGGACTTAGAAACGCCAGTATTGAAAATACCAACGGTGAAAACATTAAAATCGTTAACATGGTTGTTTGGTTCATCTCCTCACCCCTTCAGCGCGGTCAGTTGATCCACGTTCAGTGTGTTGAGCGTGCGGTAAATCTTACGAGCCAACACTGCCATCACAATCACAGCGAAGATGGCGTCAGTGGCGATCCCGATTTCGACCAGTTCTGGTGCTCTCCACGCCAATAATGCCAGTGTTAAGTGAGAGCCGTTTTCCATTAAACAATAACCAAAAGCTTGTTTTAGGATATTTCGCTGAGTCACGATACACAGCAGACCCAACATAAAATGTCCCAGAGAAACTGCGAGTGCAGGTTTCAAATCAACGACCATTGGTATTTGAATTGGCTCAACGACGAACCAGCTTAAGACCACAATCACTGCGGCTAGCAGCATTAATATTGCAGGGCTGATAACACCAGCATTCGCACTAGGATCGGATAACTTACGGAATGCAAATCCTAGAATAAGTGGCACAAGCAGAACTTTAGTGAAGAAAGCGGTAATGGCCCAAAGTGTGAGTTGGTGTGCATCTAATGTATTGGCTAAAGTGACGAAAATCATCACTAAAACGAAAGATTGCAATGCATAGAACCAACAGGATGCAATTGGCTTTTTCGCGCCAATTACCAGTAGCGAGGTGATCATCATTAACCCCGCCAGATTGTTTACGATAAGTGCTCCAGTCATGATTTATCTCCCTTATCCTAGCCAAGTGACTGCGATAACACTGGATGCAAAGGACATAATAATCAGTATTCCAATTACAATTTGCATTGCCATAGGAACGGGCTGTCCTTCCTCAACTTCTGTACTTGGTTTGCCAGGAACGACACGACCAAACCAGTAGATAAACCAAGTGAAGCTAGCAACAGACTCAATCAGTACTAGCACCATAATTGGTGTCATCACCCAGAAAACACTCGACAGTTCAAAACCTGCGGCAAAAATTGGGAATTTACTAAAGAAGCCATTCATTGGTGGAACACCTGCGATTGCCAGCGCGGCAACACAGAAACCCACACCCAATAATGGATATTTATTAATTAACCCTTTTAAGCGCGGCAACATACGAGTACCACAGCTATAACTCAATGCACCTGCGACTAAGAAGAACAAACTTTTAGCGAAGGCATGGTTAAAGATATAAGCAATACCGCCTTCAAACGCTTCGCGCGGTCCAAAGATTGAAATAGATAATGCAAGGAAGATATAAGAGAGCTGAGTGATGGTTGACCATGCTAACAGGCGTTTCATATCTTTTTGTGGCAGATACATCATAAAGCCATAAATCAACGTGATAACCGCCATGGTAATACCCACCCAACCAATAAGGTGAGGAACATCACCATCTGCTGACATAATCGCACGAGCAAAGATGTAAACACCGACTTTTACCATTGACGCGGCGTGTAAGTAAGCACTCACAGGAGTTGGTGCTTCCATCGCATCGGGTAACCAAGCTTGCAGTGGTAATTGCGCTGATTTACCCCAAGCAGCAAAGAGAATTCCACCAAACACAATCAGTTTGGTTGGCTCATCTAAGGTTGCGATTGCGGTTAATTCAAATGTACCCGTACTCACAAACAGAGTTGCAGCTGCAAGATAAAGACCGATTGAAGCAACGTGAGTGATCAACAACGCTTTCATTGCTGAACGGAGCGATTTTTCAGATTGGTAGTAACCGATTAATCCCCAAGAACATCCCCCTGTAATTTCGAAAAACAGGAGTTGACCTAAAATAGTCGATGAAAGGACTAATCCCGCCATTGCACCAATAAAAATCAACAAGAAGGCATAATAGCGACGAGTACCATCATGTGGATGCTCGCGGTTGCCATTGGTGAGATAGCCAGTAGAGTAAAAACTCACCAACAATCCTAAGAACACAACAGCGAAAGCAATCAATGTACTGACACGATCAATGGTAAAACCAAAGAGCGCAACATCGCCATATTGTACTAGCGTAATTGTGGTATCGACTTTACCTTCAGCGAGGAACTGCCAACCTAAAACAACCGTTCCTAATGTGGCTAATAAAGCGAACAGTGTACATAACCACTTCGCCATCCGATTTGGCATTAAGGACGTAATCAACGCCCCCGCAAATGGGATGAGTAAGGTCGCAAGAGCTATATTTTCCATTGTAATCATCGCTCCTTATAGACCGGTTAAATAGAAAACAAGAGCCAGTGCCGCAACACCGAATCCTAACCATGTCACATGGTGAGTCAGTAAGAAGCGACCACGCGCTAAACTGTTTTCAACCAATGACGCTAATACAAACACCACTAACAATTTTACTGCCATTAAAACTAACGCAATGATCAGTGCAATAAAGGTGAATTCTGTTGCTTTACCGAAAGGAATAAATATGGCTAAGAACAGTTCAGCCACGACCACTTGTTTTAACCCAAGACCCAGTTTCACCATGGCAAAACCAGAGCCTGAATATTCAGTTAATGGCCCTTCTTGTAACTCTTGCTCAGCTTCTGCAACGTCGAATGGCATTTTGCCCATTTCGATAAATGCGGCAAAAGCACAAGCTAATAAGGCTAACAATGTGGCAGTTGGTGATACCCACCCTTGAGCAAGTGTTGCACTAATAGTGCCGACGTTGGTTGAACCCACAATTAAAGCCACCACAATCAGTGATAACACTAAGATAGGCTCTACTAACACACCCAGCGTTAATTCACGGCTAGCACCAATACCAGCAAATGGGCTTCCTGAATCCAGACCCGATAAAGAGAAGAAGAAACGATAAAGTGCAAACAGATAAATCAGTGCGATAAGATCGGCTGCACCCGCAAACAGTGACGTTGCGGTAAAGACAGGCAGTGCCATTGCAACCACCAGCATGCTGCCAAGTAGTACATAAGGCATCACTTGGAAGATCACGCCAGATTGCTCAGGTGCTACTGATTGACGTTTAAATAACTTAAAGATATCTCGATAATCTTGCAAAATCCCAGGGCCTTGACGCGAATGCATCTTGGCGCGAATTGTGCGCGAAATACCTGTACATAATGGGGTTATCGCCAACAAAAAGAGTGCTTGTATTAGTGCGAATATACCCATCATTAACGTAGGTGCTTCTTGGAAAGTCATAAGTCCCTCTCCTTACGCTGCGATGACTAAAAGCAAGATGACCAGCGCTGCAACAACGTATAGACAATAGAGTCTGAAATCCCCGCCTTGTAGGCATTGGATACGTTTTGCAAAACGTTGGATACCACGAACCAAAGGATAAATAATGCGTTCATCCCAGAATGGTTCGACCTTTTCAGCACCGAGCTGTGTTTTATTAAAACCACGAGACAGCAATGGAGATGGATCAAGTTGTTTACGCATACGATAAAGTGGTGCAAACATGCTGCGTAATGCTTGAGTAAAGCCACCTGCTGACACTGCCATATCTTTTTCCCACACATAACCACACGCCCAAGGATTACCTTTACGACGAAACGCAGGTTGATTGCCTTTTAAGCCGAGGTAAATCAGGAATGGGATAAGCGGTAGAGCAATTAATAAAACAAATGTTAATGCTGGAGAGAACATTGCTTGTGATGCAGTATCAGGAACAAGCATTGAGCCTTGAGCCACAGTTAATGCGCTGGTTTCGCTAAGAGACATTGCAATATTGGCAATGATTGGTGCAACAAAAGCCGCTCCCACACCTAACACAACACAGAAAAGCGCTAATAAACCCATCGCAATCGTCATTGGTAGTGGTACTTCTTTTGCTTTTGTTGCTTGCTCACTACGAGGGCCGCCACAGAAGCTAACACCATAGACTTTAACGAAACACATTGCCGCTAATGCCCCTGTAATTGCCAGCATAATAATGGCAATAGGACCACTTAAGCGCATCACAAAGTTACCTTCGTAACTCATCGTAAATAGAGACTGATAGGTATACCATTCACTCACAAAACCGTTTAATGGTGGTAACGCTGAAATCGCCATACAACCAATTAAGAATGCCGTTGCAGTGTAAGGCATCAGTTTGGCTAACCCACCCATTTTGTCCATATCACGAGTGTGAATTTGATTAATAATGGCGCCCGCTCCGAGGAATAATAATCCTTTGAACACCGCATGGTTTAATAAGTGATATAAAGCACCTAACAAGCCAAGTGCGGCAATAACAGGATGATCTGTTGCCATTCCTACCATACCGACACCAACACCCATTAAAATGATGCCGATATTTTCAACGGTATGCCATGCAAGTAAACGTTTTAAATCGTGCTCTGCTAATGCGTACATAACACCCAATACAGAAGAAACTGCACCGAATGCGAGGACAACAATTCCCCACCACATTTCAGTAGCACCCAACAAATCGATACCGACTTTAATTATCCCGAAGATACCAATTTTAACCATGACACCTGACATTAATGCCGATGCATGTGAAGGTGCTGCGGGGTGAGCTTTTGGTAGCCAACTGTGTAATGGCAACATACCGGCTTTGGCACCAAAACCAAAGAAGCCCAGTAAGAACACCACAGAAGCCATCGCAGGAGAAAGAGAGAGTTGACGGAATGAATCAAAATCAAGGCTACCACTTTCACGCCACATCAAGAAGAAGGCAATCATGATTAACACGGAGCCTGCGTGAGCAATAAAGAAGTAGAGTAAACCTGCGTGAATAGATTCGTCATCTTGGTCAGCAATAACTAAGAACCAAGAAGCCAGTGACATCATTTCGAACAGGATAATAAAGTAGAACGCATTATCCATCACCACTAAGCCAACCATAGAAGCAATAAACAGATTCATAAAGAATCCCATGCTCCAAGCGCCGCGTCCTTTATATTCTTGCACATAAGCAAGAGAATAAAGCGCACACACGCTGACTAGTAATGAAATGACGAACACCATAAAGGCGCCTAACATATCCATGCGCACCACAAAGGCGGCAAAATCGAAAGGCCCTGCGGCGGTAAAAGTAGCGATTTCACCACCAAAAATAACGGGTAATGCACTTAAAATACCTAAGACACCACCAATGATTGCGCTGATCCCTGAAATAAGGATTGCCAACCCTTCCTGTTTTTTTAAAAACAGTGCAATAACGCCACCAACAACATACAGGATGACTGACCACAGCAGTAACTGAAGAGGTTCCATATTACTTCCGCTCCTGTGTCAAAGTAGATAAATCGTCAAGATCCGTAATGGGTTCCATCACAGAGCCTAAGCGACGCGTTTTCATCTGCTCTTCAAGTTTGTCTTCTTCAACTAAATGCAATGCATCGGTTGGACATACGTTGACACAAGCAGGGCCTTCATCAGAGAAAGCACATAAATCACATTTCACTGCGATTGCGCGGATACCTGCATTCCATGCAAGGAATGGGTTGGTTGTTGGAAGACTTGCTGGCACATCCGCCAACATTTCTTCAGGCACAAAGTGTTCAAAAACAGCCGGTAAGTTAACGGGTTTACTACCTGATGGTGTAATTGCACCAAAAGGACAAACCAGACCACACAACTTACAGCCAATACACAGACTCTCATTAAGAAAGATCATATTATCTTCATGAGTGATGGCATTGACTGGGCACACGCGAGCACAAGGAGCATCCTCACAGTGCCGACAAAGCATCGGTGCTGTCTGATCCTCCACTTTTACCACTGTAAGACGCGGATGCGCCTGTAAACCCACAGCTTGGTGAACTTCTGAGCAAGCTGCCATACAGGTATTACACCCTATGCATCGTTGTGGCTCTGCAATTACAAAGCGATTCATTCGCCACATCCTCCGAGAAAAACGTTTAACAGCATTACTGTCGTCAATTTTTCTTTAGATAAAGCATATTTCATGCCAAGAGAGGATTTAATTTATTTGTGATAAAAATCATTAAGATAGAAACACAAGAAGGGACTAAGAATGACGTATCGACAATAATGACGTTGACACTTAACTAGAGTGTAAGAAATGAAATGGGACAGATAAAAATCGATTTTTTCTGCTTAATTGGCGTTATTACTCAAACACCATAATATTTGATAGAGTTTTATTCAGTGTTAGCAATTATTTTATTTCAGAGTTAAAAGCATTAACCGAAGATGATAATTTTAAACTAAATAATAATCTAGTTAATGATTCAATTATCGTTATTTAGGGATAGAAAATTAATAATAAAAGAGAGATAAAAATAAATGAGATTTTATTTAAAAAACCTAATTTAGTTAATATTAATCACAGGATAAAATAAAAGAAGAAAAAAATAAAAGAGATATATCAAAGTAAATGTCTATATTGAAAGGATTTCCCTAGTACAACTAAAATATAAAATAAAGATCAATAATATTACAGGATTAATGTTTTTATCTATACTCTTCAATATCTCTTAAAGGAAAGTCAAAATAACTTAAATAAATATTGCTGTGGTTTGTCTTTACCAAAACAACCTACACACTTATTTTAAAAAAATGGTTATTTTTTACCAATTCCAATATTGAATATCACATTCTATTTTGGCATCAGGAATAATGAAGGGGTAAATAAGTTAGAAACAAAATAATAACACATAAAATTAAATAATGCAGTAATACAAATCACTCAAATTTTTAGAAAGAAAATACTACCTATTAATCAATATTTATAAATTAAAATAAAAAAATACCGCAGATATTTAACATTATCTGCGGTAATTATTTATTGTGCTTAGCGTTTCGCTCAGTAAAATAATCTATGCGATTATTTTACGCGCGATACGTATTCACCTGAACGAGTATCAACTTTGATAACTTCACCGATTTGTACAAACAGTGGAACTTTAACAACCGCACCAGTGCTTAATGTTGCTGGTTTACCACCTGTACCTGCGGTGTCACCTTTCAGGCCTGGATCAGTATCAACGATTTCTAATTCAACAAAGTTTGGTGGAACAACAGCGATAGGACGACCATCCCACAGTGTTACGATACACTCAGCTTGGTCGATCAGCCATTTAGCATTTTCGCCAACAGCTTTCTCGTCTGCCGCTAATTGTTCGAAGGTTTCGTTGTTCATGAAATGCCAGAACTCACCGTCGTTGTACAGGTAAGTTAAGTTGATATCCATGACATCAGCACCATCTGCTGAATCAGTAGATTTAAATGTTTTTTCCAGTAATTTGTTAGAAATCAGTTTACGCAGACGCACACGAGCAAATGCCTGACCTTTACCTGGTTTAACAAATTCACATTCAGTAATGACGGCTGGCTCGCCATCTAACATGATTTTAAGACCTGAACGAAAATCGTTGGTATTATAAGAAGCCATGAATATCCTCTAACTTTTTTAATTTAAAATGGCATAGCCAAAAAATGGCACACATTGTAACTCATAATCACCCCACCAGAGAAGTCTGGTTAACACAACTCGCGCAGGCAATCAGTGATCCTGTTGAATTACTCCAACTTTTAGCGTTGGAACATCACGCTGATCTCCAAAAAGGGGCTCAAGCGCGACGGCTTTTTCCGCTACGGGTTCCCCGTGAATTCGTTGCTCGCATGAAAAAAGGCGATCCTAACGATCCATTACTTTTACAAGTATTAACTGCAAATGCTGAATTTACCATAACACCGGGATTTTCTACGGATCCGTTAGATGAGCAACAAAATGCGGTGCCAAGTTTATTACATAAATATCAGAATCGTGCATTGCTTCTGGTCAAAGGTGGTTGCGCTGTCAATTGCCGCTACTGTTTTCGTCGTCATTTTCCTTACGAAGATAACAAAGGAAACAAAGCGAATTGGCAAAAAGCAATTGAGTATATCAAAAATAACTCAAAACTCGATGAAATCATCTTCTCAGGGGGAGATCCCCTTATGGCGAAAGATGATGAGCTTGATTGGTTGATAACACAATTAGAGGCTATTCCTCATCTTAAGCGCTTACGTATCCACTCTCGCTTACCAGTGGTTATCCCTGCACGTATTACTGACACGCTATGCAAACGCCTGCAACAATCACGTTTGCAAAATATCATGGTATTGCACATCAATCACGCCAATGAGATTGATGACGCATTGAGAGAAGCTTGTTCAAAGCTAAAAAATGCCAATGTCACTTTATTGAATCAAGGTGTGTTATTACGAGGTGTCAATGACAGTGCTGAAGTCCTTGCGGATTTAAGTCGCGCACTATTTGATGCTGGCGTTATGCCGTATTACTTACATGTTCTAGATAAAGTGCAAGGTGCTGCTCACTTTATGGTGCCAGACAGTGAAGCAAGAGAAATCATGAAAGCACTAATGAGCTTAGTTTCAGGTTATATGGTACCTAAACTCACGCGTGAAATTGGTGGTGAACCGAGTAAGACGTTGTTAGATCTTGGGTTACGCCAGCAATAATCCATATCACAAAAACAAAAAAGCTGTAGCTCAATTCAAATAGATGAAGTGACTACAGCTTTTTATCTATTAGCAGACTAATAAATAGTGAATAAATAAAATGCCCTTATTGGCATTTATAAACTTGTCCACTCATTTTGCTATCTAATGGTGCAAAGCTATCAACAAAGCTACCTGCGCCAGTACCAACGTTAAAAATAACGTTACCACCCATTGCGGCTGCTTTATTACGTAGATCGTTAGCAGCACCTCGCAGTGATTGGCTTTCAGTACGGGAACCTGATAACCAGTTATTTTGAACACCTGTCACTGTTCCTAATAATTGGCATTCACTGCCTGGTTGCGTATCAGTGATTTGTACCTGTGAGCCCGCAGTGCTTAATGTGTTTGTTGTAGAACAGCCTGCTAGTAACAACGCGGCAGCAGCTCCCAATAACAATTTAATTCGCATGATCCCCTCATTTATTTGAGTGTCCGTTTAGTAATGACAACAATATACCTTGTCATCTCTCTTATGCGCAAAAATAAATCATCATCACTATCTCACATTAGCCAATAGCCTTAAGATATTATTTTCGCTTCAAACTTATTTTAACGTACAAATTCGGCTTTGAGATAGACAAAGCAATAATGCCCCTATTCTACACCGCTTTTATGCTTTTAAAACGATCTGACCTATTTTCAGCCTACACAGTGCGAGAATGAACACACAATTAGTTCATTTTTTAAAAAATCTTCAGACAGCAAACCGCTATCTGAAGATAATATTGAACAAATTAACTCAAATGATGATTCAGTGCTTCTTCTTTTAAATCTAATTCATGGCGTAAACGATGAAAAATATGCTCGCTAATATGACGTGATTTACGTAACTGCTGTAATGTATCGCGCTCTATTTTTAATGCACTGCGCGACAACTGGCGCTCCATGCTAAACAAGCGTTTCAGATCAAGCGCCCCTTCTTGCACACTGTCTTCACTATCAAGACGACGGCTATATATTTCTAATAAATGTGAACCTGCCTCATTACGTAGTGACATCTCATCAAGATCTTCACAAGGTTGGTTCATTAGCTCATTAATATGCGCAATCGCCGCTTCGTTTAACGCCAAACGCGTACGAATTTCATCATTTTCATAAGGTAAATCTTCTGATAGCCCTTTAGTTAAAATCGGCAATGCTATTGTGGCTATCAATAATGAACAGAGAATAACGCCCATGGAAATAAAGATGGCGAGATCTCGTGTTGGGAAAGGTGAACCATCTGTCATTAATAAAGGAAGGGTTAAGATACCTGCTAGTGTAATTGCACCCCGTACTCCTGCGGTTGCCATAATGGCCATTAAGCGCAGATCATGACGAGATAAACGTTTATTAGGAGAACGGAATACCGTCAGCGACATCGATACCCATACCCACGAAAAACGCAGTACAGCAAGTCCGATTGTAATAACGATAATATAGCCTACAACTGCCCAAGGATTAGTTGCACCCGCCGATTGCGTCACTTCAGGTAAAATTTTCCACATTGCAGGGAGTTGTTCACCTAATAGAATAAAAATCATGCCATTAAGTGCAACCTGAACCGTATCCCAAACCGCTTTACTTTGCATACGTGTCGCTGCTTGCATACGACCCACGATTTTTTCGTAGTGCATTGCAATACCAGCAACAACCGCCGCTAAGATCCCAGATACATGGAAATGCTCCGCTAATAAATAAGCAATAAATGGCATCAATAAGCTGATCAAGATTTGGATAGCTGGATCTTCACCAGTACGTTTAACCAAAAACTGATTTAATCGCCCAATCACGCCAGCCACAATCAAACCAATAGCAGCACCACCTAAAGCAACTAATAAAAATTGCCCCGTTGCTGAAGCAATAGAAAAAGAACCTGTTAATGCTGCTGCGACCGCAAAACTAAAACAGACTAAGCCAGTAGCGTCATTGAGCAACGACTCGCCTTCTAAAATATGTGTCATACGTGAAGGAAGTGGCGAATTGACAGTCATTGCAGACACAGAAACAGGATCGGTTGGCGATAAAATCGCGGCTAATGCAAAAGCAATCGCAAGCGAAATAGAAGGAATAAGCCAATGGATAAAAAAGCCCATCCCAATTACGGTAACAACAACTAAACCGATCGCTAACGACATAATGGGTTTAATCTCTTGGAACAGCGCCTCTTTGGGAATACGCCAACCATCTAAAAACAGCAATGGAGGAATAAAGAGGAACAAGAAAAGATGTGGATCAAACGCCACTTCAAAACCAAAGATCGACAAACATGCGCCAACCGCAATTTGGATCAATGGCAAAGGAATTTTTTCTGACAGTAATCGTGAGATAAACACACTCACAATCACGGCAAAAAGAAAGATAAGTACAATTGCGACGACAGACATGGTGAGCACCCCAATTTATTTAATATTTTTTAAGCGGTGCAGTAAAAACGATCTGTTGCCTAATTGTAAAGAAATAAGTTGTTTCTAATTATATATAAAATGAATTATCTGATAATTCTGAAATAAAACGGCATAAAAAGAGCGTAATTGGCAGTCCAACTATTGGGGGGAACTTCATATAAGAGGTTGTTTTGTGCATTAAAGGCATAGTATGTGATTTATGTTAACAAATACCCCCCTAAAAAGGGGTTGTTATGTATATCAATGAAATAATGCGATTTTCAAATCTCGATTGTATTTAGACATAAAAAAACCCGAGCCTAAGCTCGGGTTTTCTCTGTAAAACGGTAAGCTGATGAATTACATCATGCCGCCCATTCCACCCATGCCGCCCATACCGCCAGCGCCACCTAAATCCATTTTGTCATCTTTAGGTGAATCTGTGATCATTGCTTCTGTTGTGATCATCAGACCTGCGATAGATGCTGCAAATTGTAGTGCAGAACGAGTAACTTTAGTTGGATCTAAGATACCCATATCAATCATATCGCCGTAAACATCAGTTGCCGCGTTATAACCGTAGTTACCTTCACCTGCTTTCACCTTGTTTACAACAACAGATGGCTCTTCACCTGCGTTAGCAACGATTTGACGCATTGGAGATTCCATTGCACGTAATGCAACGCGGATACCTACTGTTTGTTCTTCGTTATCACCAACCATCTCACGCAGAGCGTTAGCAACACGAACCAGCGCAGTACCACCACCCGCAACAACGCCTTCTTCAACCGCTGCACGAGTTGCATGCAGAGCATCATCAACACGAGCACGTTTTTCTTTCATTTCAACTTCAGTTGCTGCACCAACTTTAATTACTGCAACACCGCCTGCTAATTTAGCAACGCGTTCTTGTAATTTTTCACGGTCATAATCTGAAGTTGCATCTTCGATTTGTTGACGGATTTGAGATACACGACCGCTGATAGCGTCTTGATCACCTAAACCATCAATAATAGTGGTTGTATCTTTGTTGATAACAACACGTTTTGCTTGGCCTAAGTCTTCTAATGTTGCTTTTTCTAACTCCATGCCGATTTCTTCAGAAATCACAGCACCGTTAGTTAATGTTGCGATATCTTGCAACATTGCTTTACGACGATCACCAAAGCCAGGTGCTTTAACAGCCGCAACTTTAACGATACCACGCATGTTGTTCACAACTAATGTTGCCAGTGCTTCACCTTCAACATCTTCTGCAATGATAAGCAGAGGTTTGTTAGCTTTAGCAACACCTTCTAAGACAGGCAGTAATTCACGGATGTTAGAAACTTTTTTGTCAACTAACAGAATGAATGGGTTTTCTAATTCTGCTGTACCCGTTTCAGGTTTGTTGATGAAGTAAGGAGACAGATAACCACGGTCAAACTGCATACCTTCAACAACGTCTAGCTCGTCTTCTAAGCCAGTACCTTCTTCAACGGTGATAACACCTTCTTTACCCACTTTATCCATCGCTTGCGCGATCAGAGTACCAACGGTTTCATCAGAGTTAGCAGAAATTGTACCAACTTGAGCAATCGCCTTAGTATCTGAACATGGAACAGACAGTTTTTTCAGTTCTTCGACTGCTGCAACAACAGCTTTGTCGATACCGCGTTTCAGATCCATAGGGTTCATGCCAGCGGCAACTGCTTTTAAGCCTTCGGCAATGATTGATTGTGCTAATACTGTTGCAGTTGTAGTACCATCACCTGCCGCATCATTGGCTTTAGAAGCAACTTCTTTCACCATCTGTGCGCCCATGTTCTCGAATTTATCTTCGAGTTCAATTTCGCGAGCAACAGATACACCATCTTTAGTAATAACAGGTGCGCCGAAAGATTTATCTAAAACAACGTTACGACCTTTAGGACCTAAAGTTACTTTAACTGCATCTGCAAGAACATTAACACCACGTAACATTTTATTACGAGCATCTACACCGAATTTGACGTCTTTAGCTGCCATCGTATATTTCCTTTGAATTCGTTCAGTTTAAGAAGATCTTAAAAGAGAAAAATTATTCTTCTACAATTGCTAAAATGTCGCTTTCAGACATGATAAGCACGTCTTCGTTATCAATTTTTTCTGTTTTAACGCCATAACCGTCGTTAAAAATTACGATATCGCCAACTTTAACATCCAACGGTTTAACGTCGCCGTTTTCCATAATACGGCCTTGACCTACGGCTAAAATTTCGCCACGAGTTGATTTACCCGCCGCAGTGCCAGTCAGTACGATACCGCCTGCTGATTTAGCTTCGACTTCTTTACGTTTAACAATAACACGGTCATGTAATGGACGAATCTTCATTAATAGTGCTCCTATAAAAAAGTCCATATCAGGATTAAGGTTGATACCAGTGCCCAAGATGAACCAGTACCATGACGATACAGGTGGGGGCATCCAGTAAAACTTCAAGGGGAGAAGTGTGATTTTTTTTCAAATTTTCCCCATTTCAGTTGATTATGCTTTGGGCTAATTATTTTTTGTCAGAAAAATGGTCGTTATCCTGATCTTCCGTCTTATTATTCAGTTGGTTACTCGGTGAATCCTCTTTACGCTGAAACTCGCCTTCAAAGGTTGTTCCATTCTGATTAGAAGAAAATCCACTTTGGCCATGACCAGCTGAATAAATTTGAATTCGAGAGATCAGTTTCGTCACTAATAGCGCTTGCAATGGTGGTAATAACAACAGCAAGCCCAAGAAATCTGTAAAAAAGCCTGGGATCAACAGTAAAATACCTGCCAGTATTAATGAAACGCTTTTCACCATTTCTGCTGCGGGCACTTCACCCACTGCAAGTTTTTGTTGCATTGAAGCAATATTTTTTACGCCCTGATTTTTTACCAGTGATACACCAACACAAGAAGTCAGCACCACAAGGAATAGTGTTGTAAGAACGCCAATAGAAGATGCCACATTGACGAAAATAACGGCTTCTATATAGATAAGAAGGCAGATAACAATTAATGGGAGCCAACGCACTTGGTTCTCCTTTTTATAAAAAAAGATTCATATTATTAATAGAAAGGAGTGTGAACTACATCTAAGGTGATGGTTTACGAACTCGCTTTTTCTTAGTTTATCTACATAATAATGGGGAGCCTAACACTCCTTTTCAAGGGGCGTTAAAAAGAGAAGTAGAACTGTAAAATCCATGAGATAGATCACAAAAAGAAAATATTTAGAGGTTATTTACGTATAAAGTGATCCAGCTTAAAGGTATTTGTTCACAACCCGAATATGATCGTGTCAGTACCAAGCAAAACGGTAAGTTATATTACATTATTAACCGTTAACGATATATTTTATTAACAAGCGCATAACTAGACAGTTAAAATTTTAATAAGAAGGTTCTCATGTCAAATAAAACTCGTATCGAAGAAGACCTGTTAGGTAAAAGAGAAGTTCCTGCTGATGCTTACTACGGCGTCCACACTTTACGTGCAATTGAAAACTTCTACATCAGTGATCGTACCATCAATGATGTTCCAGAATTCATCCGCGGTATGGTAATGGTGAAAAAAGCTGCTGCATTAGCAAACAAAGAGCTTCACACTATTCCTCGTGAAATCGCTGATACGATTATCAAAGCCTGTGACGTAGTATTAGAAACAGGTAAACACATGGATCAATTCCCAGTTGATGTATTCCAAGGCGGTGCAGGTACTTCATTAAATATGAATACCAATGAAGTTATCGCAAACATCGGTCTGGAATTAATGGGCCATCAAAAAGGTGAATACCAATACCTGAACCCAAATGACCACGTCAATAAGAGCCAATCAACAAACGACGCTTATCCTTGTGGTTTCCGTGTAGCGGTTTATAACTCTATTATCAAATTAACCGAATCTATCGAACTGCTGAAAGCTGGTTTTGATAGAAAAGCAGTTGAGTTCAAAGACATCCTGAAAATGGGTCGTACTCAATTACAAGACGCTGTACCAATGACTTTAGGTCAAGAATTCCACGCTTTCTCTGTACTGATGAAAGAAGAAGTCAAAAACCTGAAACGCACTGCTGAGTTACTGTTAGAAATGAACTTAGGTGCAACAGCTATCGGTACTGGTCTGAATACAGCCCCTGGTTACCAAGAACTGTCTGTTAAAAAATTAGCAGAAGTAACTGGTTTAGCCTGTGTTCCAGCAGAAGACTTAATTGAAGCAACTTCTGACTGTGGTGCTTATGTAATGGTTCACGGCGCATTAAAACGCTTAGCTGTGAAAATGTCTAAAATCTGTAATGACTTACGTTTACTGTCCTCTGGTCCTCGTGCAGGTCTGAAAGAAATCAATCTTCCAGAACTACAAGCAGGTTCTTCAATCATGCCAGCTAAAGTAAACCCAGTAATTCCAGAAGTTGTAAACCAAGCTTGCTTTAAAGTTATCGGTAATGACACTTGTGTCACTATGGCAGCTGAAGCTGGTCAATTACAATTAAACGTAATGGAACCTGCAATTGGTCAAGCAATGTTCGAATCAATTTCTCTGTTAAGCAACGCTTGCCGTAACTTAGTAGAAAAATGTGTTGATGGTATCACTGCGAACAAAGAAATCTGTGAACACTTCGTATTTAACTCAATCGGTATCGTTACTTATCTGAACCCATTCATTGGTCACCATAACGGCGACATCGTTGGTAAGATTTGTGCAGAAACAGGTAAGAGTGTACGTGAAGTTGTTCTAGAACGTGGTTTATTAACCGAAGAACAACTGGATGATATCTTCTCTGTTGAGAACTTAAAAAACCCGGCTTACAAAGCAAAACGCTTTGATGATTAATAATTATGTTTCATAACATAACCATGTTAAACATAAGAATGAGCTCTTAAAAATACAAGGCACGGACTCTTTAAGGGACGTGCCTTTTTACTTGATTGTAAAAACAAAAATTTAACTTATCTTTCTCATTTTTTTAATTATCTCAAGGAGTAAACGCTATGTTAGCCGTAGAATTGATTATCGTTCTGCTGGCCATTTTCCTCGGTGCGAGACTTGGGGGAATTGGTATCGGGTTTGCCGGTGGTTTAGGGGTTTTAGTTTTAGCTGCTATCGGTGTTAAACCTGGTTCAATCCCTTTTGATGTTATCTCCATCATTATGGCTGTTATTGCCGCAATCTCTGCGATGCAGGTTGCTGGTGGTTTGGATTATCTTGTTGGCCAAACTGAAAAACTGTTAAGACGCAATCCAAAATACATCACAATTCTTGCGCCTATTGTGACTTATTTCTTAACTCTATTTGCAGGTACAGGGAACATCTCTTTAGCAACACTGCCAGTTATCGCTGAAGTTGCAAAAGAACAAGGCATCAAACCTTGCCGTCCTTTATCAACCGGTGTCGTTGCAGCTCAAATCGGTATTACTGCATCTCCTATCTCTGCGGCTGTTGTTTACATGGCTTCTGTCATGGAAAACCCTGCAATGGTGGGTGAAGGTAACACTGTAAGTTATATCACTCTGCTGGCTATCTTATTACCAGCAACTTTCCTTGCTATCATTCTGATGTCATTTATCGTGTCTTGGGTATTTAACTCAAAACTGTCTGATGATGCTGTCTATCGTGAGCGTTTAGAGCAAGGTCTGGTTGAATTACGTGGTAGCCAAGAACGTAGAGAAACATTACCAGGTGCTAAATCATCTGTAATGCTGTTCCTACTGGGTGTTCTGTGTGTTGTAACTTATGCAATTATCAACAGCCCAAGCTTAGGTATTGTCAAAACTCCACTGATGAATACGACTAACGCTATTCTTATCATCATGCTGAGTGTTGCAACACTGATCACTGTCTTCTGTAAAGTGAAAACTGACAACATCCTAAACTCAAGTACCTTTAAAGCTGGTATGAGTGCATGTATCTGTATTCTGGGTGTTGCGTGGTTAGGTGATACTTTCGTTTCAAGTAACATCGATTGGATCAAACTGACTGCGGGTGACTTAATCACTGGCCATCCTTGGTTATTAGCAGTTATCTTCTTCTTCTGTTCTGCTCTGTTATATTCTCAAGCAGCAACAGCGAAAGCGTTAATGCCAATGGCTTTAGCATTAGGTGTAACTCCATTAACTGCAATTGCTTCTTTCTCTGCGGTTTCTGGTCTGTTCATTCTGCCAACTTACCCAACATTGGTTGCAGCAGTTCAAATGGATGACACAGGTACAACTCGTATCGGTAAATTAGTCTTCAACCACCCATTCTTTATCCCAGGTACTATTGGTGTGGTATTAGCTGTCGGATTTGGTTTCCTCTTCGGCAGTATGATTTTGTAGTTTGAAGTAAAAAATTAAAACATTGCAAAAAAGTGCTTAGCACTTAAAAGAAATAAAAAATAAGAAAATACCCTGTCGCAAGATGGGGTATTTTCATTTTAGCTTATCGCTCCTCGCTTTCATTTTTAGCTAAAGTCTGCTAATTATGATGTTCTCGCGACAACGTGATTTAAGGAGATTTCCGTGCAACGTGAAGCGTTATTAGACCACGTACTTATCCAGTTAGAGCAATACGGCTTAGCTGCAACCTTACCTGAGCTTCTTCAAGATTCGGGTATCAACGAATCTGATCTTCACCCTTTCTGGCCTGATAGAGATGCATTAATTTTTGATTGTCTTCGCCACCATGGACAACAAATTGACATTTGGCAACGCCAAGTAATGTTAGATGAAGAACTCTCTATCGAACAAAAACTACTGGCACGTTACGATCAACTCGCTATGCGTTTAGAAAAAAACCGATTCCCAGGTTGTTTATTTGTTGCTGCTTGTAGCGCATATCCTGATGAGCATTCTCAAATCCACCAATTAAGCCAACGTCAAAAACAAAGCTCATTTGATTACTCTAGAACGCTACTACGCGAGCTTGATATCGAAGATAGCGAGTTAGTTGCCAAACAGATGGAACTCATCTTAGAAGGCTGTCTAAGTCGTTTAATGGTGAATCATCATGCTGATGATATTATTACAGCAAAATTATTGGCAGAAGATATTCTTAAGATTGCTCAATGCCGAAAAAATGGTGCATTAAGTTAGTTGTGAGCGTTAGAAAACGAGAAAAATGATCTATTTTTTTGCTTGTACTCAATTTCTATCTGTAGAGTAGCAAAAAACAAATTTAATCATCAAAAAAAGAGAAGGTTTTCTCTTTGATATGCCAAAAAGCGAACATCTTTACTGATTGTTATTTAAGCATTTTTTACTAAAAAATAGCTTATGATGAAAATTTAAACTCGAATAGAGTAAAAAGAAAGCAAACAAACTTATTTTTGCATTTTTTATTAAAAAGACGTTGACGCATCACGCTGAATACGGTTTAATGCGCCTCGTTAGCCCGAATAGCTCAGTCGGTAGAGCAGGGGATTGAAAATCCCCGTGTCCTTGGTTCGATTCCGAGTTCGGGCACCATCTATATTGGAATACTGTTTTTTCACCCGTCTTAATATCCACACCAGCAATCATCCCTGGAATGACAGGTAATTCCTTTCCGTTTTTGTCAGTAAGATGACTACTCTGTGTAGTGACTAGCACACGATAAAAAGCTTCATCTTGATTGAGTTTTAAATCACTAGGTCTCTTTTGATCATGCAATGTATCTGGGCTAACTAAAGTAACAATACCTTCCAATCCACCATAAATAGCGTAATCATAAGCAGTTAGTTTGACTAATGCAGGCATTCCTGTACGGACATAAGCAACATCTCTCGGGCTGATATAAGCCTCAACTAATAGTTGGTCTTCCAATGGGACAATTTCCATAATATCCTGCCCTGCTGAAATTACTCCGCCAACAGTATTAATACGTATATTTTTGACTATACCTCTTAATGGAGCCCGTATTAATGCTCGTTCGACCGGATCAGCACGCCCTGCCATATTTTCCCTTGCCTGAGCTAATTCGGCTTCTGTTTTAACTAACTCAGCACTTGCTTCCGTTAGATACTTATTTTTCTTTTCATTTATCTGAGATTGAATATCGGCTGACTGCCGCTCCATTCGCAACAATTCCACAGCAGACATTGCACCTTGTGCAACAATAGGTCTTGTTATTGCGATCTCTCTGTCTAATAAAGCTTTGCTTTTTTGTAAATTATTTACCCCTGATCCCAGCGCCTCTTTACGTATATTGTATACCGTTGTTTCACGCGCCACTAAATCAGCGGCTAATCCCTCAGGGAATTTTAGTTCAGTAGAATATGCCTCCGCTTTAAGTCTTGCTCGGATGGCTTCAAGATTATCAACTTTCGCTTCACTCTCTCTCAAAATAGCCGAGGAACGGGTATCATCCAGAGTCAGCAATACCTGTCCTTTTTCAACAATATCCCCTTCCTTGACTTCCATGCTTTTTAATATTCCGGCATCCAGTGTCTGAATGATCTGTTCCCGGCTGCTGGGAATAATACTACCCTGCCCACGAGTAACTTCTTCAAGACTACTATTCCATGCCCAAATAACAAAAATAATCAAAAAAAACAGCAACATTGTGATCATCATAAAGCTCTTATGATGTTTTTCGTGCTGAAGTGCTGCATGTAAGTCATTTAGAAGTGCTAAATCCTTATTAGAAAAAGCTTCTTTAGAATGACTTGGAGGCGTCACTTGTTTTTTATTTAATTCATTCATTTCAACGTTCTCAATATTACTTATCTATTTTGGCTTTTGAGTGAACAGTTATTTGTTTTTCTTTTTCATTTTTAGCTAACTGCTGTAAAACCGCATCTCTATGGCCATCCATCACAACTTTACCGTTATCAACAACAATTATTCGGTTGACGATACTCAGAACCTGAGGTCGATGAGTAACAACTAATAATGTTCTTGTGCGACACCATGCTGAAATGGCATTTAATGCCTGAATTTCTGAATATTGATCAAGTCCCGTTGTTGGTTCATCAAGTAAGACAACTTTTGGATTTCTCATCGTCATTCTAGCCAAAGCAACAATTTGTTTTTGCCCACCAGAAAGACCTAACCCATTTTCCCCCAAGGACATATCTAATCCTCTTGGATGCTTTTTAATGACTTTATCTAAACCAAATCGCTTTAGTGCTACAATCAAATCTTGATCACTAGAAAAACCATCCATACGAGCTAAATCAAGATTCTCTCTTAAGCTACCTAAAAATAGCCTTGGTTCCTGCTCTAATAACAACACCTGATTACGCAAATAATGAGGATCTATTTGGCGAATATCGACATCATCTAGTGTGATGTTCCCTTGTTCCGTCGGATATAACCCAGCAGCTAATTTTAAAGTCGTTGATTTACCACTGCCAATACGCCCAAGTATTCCGACTTTTTCACCTGGCTTTATTTCAAATGATAAATTTTTCACTACACTGCTACTATCTTGATTATAAGCAAATGAAACATTTTGGAATTTTATATTTCCATTCATTTGTTTTAACGTAATATATTTCCTATCAGGTTCACGTTCTGAAGGCCTTTCAACGATGCCGTTTACACCTTTTAATGCGACCCAAGCCTGTTGAAAACGTATAGCTAAACCCGCAATTTGCCCTAATGGTGATAATGCTCTACCGGATAAAATAACTGTTGCAATTAAAGCCCCCATCGTAATTTTATTTGCGGGATCATCACTATGAATTAAATAAGTACCGATAATAACTAAAAATATCGTATTTAACTGTTGCATCATAACAGCAAAATAAATAACAAAATTACTGATATTTTTAACTTTCATTGATGAAGAAGCTGTTTTTGCCGTGTAATAATCCCAACGCTTTTGTGCCCAATTCATTGCATTATTCGTTTTTAACGTTTCTATGCCTTCAATAGCTTCTACTGCTAATCCTTGTCTTTGAGATGATTCCTTCATCGATTCATTAATATATTTTGATAAAGGTATTTGAGCTAAAAGTCCAACAATAATAACCAGTGGAATTATCGTAAGTGGTACAAAAGCTAAATTGCCCCCAACAAGCGCAATTACAGATACAAATAAAATTAAAAAAGGCATATCTACTAATGTTAATAAACTCGCACTCGTCATAAAATCACGGACAGATTCGAAATCTCGTAAATTATTAACATAGGAGCCAGATGATATAGGCCTTTCCTGTAACTTAAGATTTGTAACTTTTCTAAATAAAGCAGAACTGATAATTAAGTCAGCCTTCTTACCAGCAATATCAGTTAACCGACCTCGAAGCATTTTGGCTGTAAATTCAAATAATATTGCAAAATTACCCCAATACTTAAAACCCATAGTGTTTGATAAGACTTATTTGGTATCACTCTGTCATAAACGTTCATGACATATAATGAACTGACAAGCGCTAGAAAATTAATCACAAAAGTGGCGAGAATAATTTGATAGTAATATTTTTTAAAGCGCCATATGACTTTAAAAAACCATGCTTTAGGCATCGAATATTCAGGCAATTCTGAACGTACATCTGTTGTAATACGAGGCTTAATAAACCAGCAATAACCTAAATACTTTTCATTTAATTCCGATTGAGTTAACCATACAGATAAACCATCGACTTGCTGAATTTTATATTTACGCTGTCCCGTTTCATCAAATGAAATTTCTGTTAAAACGGCACTCTCTTCATTTTTTAATAATAATAATACTGGCATAGCCAGAGAGGGAATATCATCTAATAAACGTTGTGATAATGTATTTTCAAATCCTTCACTCTTCAGATATTCAATCAGTGATGAAAAATCAATTCCCATCTTTGCGGTACGGATTGTATGCGCAGTTAGTGTAGCCACAGATAAATGTGTACCTAATAACTGAGTTGTAAGAGAAAGACCTTCTATGATCAATTTCATAACTACAATATTTACCTTAATTTATTAGTGTGTGAGTGAATTAAGTGCCCAGCGAGAAAGTGTTCCTTGTGCATACAAATAATCAAGCATCCCGTGTCTGAGATCGCCCAATGTCGTGGCATAAGATAATTCAACATCAGATAACTCTTTTTCTGCATTCAAAACATCTAACAAAGAACGGCGTGCAACATTAAATTGTAATTGATAAAAATCGACTACTTTTGTCGATGATAAAATTTGTGCATCTAATATCTTTAATTTTTGAGTACTTTTTTGGATATTAATTACCGATAAACGTCTTGCTTCTTCAATGTCTCGAATAACCCTATCCATTCTCTGTTGAGCTGCATTTAACTGACTTACTTTTTCATCAACAGAATATAATGATGAAAAATTAATAATATCCCATGTCACATCAATACCTATCTGACGATCATCTTTAGTCATATTTCCAGTTAAATTAACTCTTGGTAATTGTTTTTTATTTTCAACTTTAACGCCCATTTTTTTAGCGTCTATATCGGCTTGGCTCACAAGATAGGCCGGATTTTGATTATTATTTTCCACAGTGAATTCTCTATACAGATCACTGACTGTCATTCCATCAAAAGGATTGACAAGATCACTCTCTCCAACCGGAAACCCTGTATATTTTGATAACGTACTCAGCGTTGTCATTAATTCTTTTTCATAATAGTTGATATCTTGCTCTACTAATATTTTTCTTGCTTCTGCCTGAACATATTCAGAAATACGCCCTTCATCATTACTGGCTATCACATTTAATTCAGAGATAATTCTATTATGCCTATCTAAGCTTTTTTTCTTTACCGCAATAGATTCTTTGGCTAACAATGCTTTTAAATAGAGATCTGATATGGTGTAAGCGACATTTTCTTTCGTTTCGCTATATTTAAATTGATAATAGAGCTGTTCTTTTTCATTACGTTCAACATCATTTTCTATTCCACCAAAAGAATATAGATTTAATTCTCCTCTTAGTCCTGGAGTAAAACTATTATTATCATAATCACTTTCATCACGATGATATTGCCCTAATAATTTATTTCCAGTGACGCTTATTACGGGAAAATGTTGAGCCCTAGCTTGATTAACTCTTGCAACCGCTATATCTATATCGGCTTTAGCTTCTAATAACTCAGGCGCATTATTTAATGAGTTATTTAATATATATTTTAAAGAATTAGCATGTGAATTAAATAATACGCCTCCAAAAATAACAAACGTTATTATTTTGAGTTTATTTATAGAAAACACAGATATTACCCCTAATAAAAAATACAATCTAAATATAGAAATTTATGATTGGATAATAAGGCTGCTCGAATGAGCAGCCTTAGATTTAATTAAAACAGATAATTAGAAAACACCTCCATTATCAATAATATTATTATCGATATAGACATTAGCACCACTTGCACTACTGTAAAGCGTATAAGTATGCTCAGTGCCATCTAATGCAGTTGCTTTAGTTGTTGTGGCTGTAGCAGTAAATGTCCCTAAGGTGCTAACTCCGTCAGCCCCTAAATCAACTTTATCATTAGCATCACCGGAAATATAAATCGTTGAATTTGCATTCATTCCCAATACATCCGATGCTGTTAATTTGACGGTTTGAGATGCATTATCTACTTTCAGATCACTGCCGACAGTCATATCAATTTTCTCGAAGCCAGCAATACCTTCATCTTTCCCTGTCGCCAGATTAACAGAGATAGTCCCTGTCAGAACCAGAGTATCACTACCTTCTCCACCATTAATATAACCCTGATTACCAATAGGTTTAGGATCATAGTCTTTTGTCAGAACAACGATATCATCACCAGTACCCGCATCAATGGTTATTTTACCATTTGAAATAGTACCTATTTTGATTGTGTCATTCCCGTCACCACCATCAATGGTCGTCGCAGCTGAACCTAAAGTTGCACCAGTAGAATCAAATACATCATCTCCTGCCCCTAGTGAAATAGTTGTGTTATATGCCCCCTCAGTAACGGTAACAGTATCATTGCCGTCCCCCATAGAAACAGTAGCACCACCATAAATCCACCCAGCAGTTAAGGTATCAGCATTATCACCAACAGAAACATTACCAGTTAGGTTTTTAGTGATAGTGATATTATCACTACCGTATCCACCTAGAATTTCACCAGATACAGAACCATAAATAGTGACAGTATTAACATCCGTAACTGCGTCAATATTATTGTCATTACCCAGACTGAAATTGCCACCATCCTGATAAACAGAAAGATACTCTTTTGGCAGATTTGACTTAGCTTGAGTACCACTACCCAGATCTAATAAACCAGATAATTCGGTATTATTTTGAGAATTAGCATCACCTTGGGTAAAAGTATCACTGCCTGAGCCAAGATAGATTTGACCAGCATTTGTTACCCCTGTACGTTTAATCGTAACGGTGTCATCACCAGATTCCATAAAGAGATAACTGCCAGCATACATAACACGCAACGCCGTATTCATACCATCCATAGTAAAAGTATCATTACCTTCACCAGCATAGACTCGGGTATTGGTTAACATATTACCGCGAACCACCATCAGGTCATCACCAGCACCTAAATCAACAGTTGTAATACTTTGATTACCATCTGTTTTTGTACCATCAGGTCCATTATCTGAAGAGTTAGCCACATTGCTGTATGATGAAGTTTCGCTACCATCCTGATAATAACCAACATAAATTGTATCGTTATAATCAGTTGTTAACATAGGATCAGCATCACCGCTGTTAGCACCGATGGTATATCCAAAATCGTTTGTTCCCGCTTTAGATGAGGATAACGAATATTTCAGCGTAAAATCACCATCCAGATTACGTAATGAAATCGGGTTACCATCATAAATAACACCCGTTGCTGAAGCACCCGCATTATTTACTATATCTGTTGCGGCTGTAGCGTTGTCAGATGTTCCCGTAATGGTTGCAACCACTTTTTCCATACCCTCGGCATTAAATGCATTTTGGTTAGCTTCCATTGTTGGATCAACCATAAATGAAACACTCTTAGAGCCAGCAGGAATAACAACCGTTACTGTTGATGCACCATCATACGTTACTTTGCCTGTATCACCATGCAGGGCAATTTTTCCGTCGTGCTGAGAGCCTGCAAGCGTTGAATAATCTGGCGCACTGGCATGACCCACACCATTTGTTAAGGTTATTGTCACAGTCACATCTTGTGCTGCAACAGAATCCAAAGCAACGGTATACACCAATCCGGTAGTACCATCTGTGTCTTCAACGGTTGCAGGAACTTCAGTTACTTCACCGGAAACAGAGGCATCTGCACTAATCTTATCCCCTTTGCTATCCGTTGATGTTGTATCAACACTGATACTCACTGTCGGTAACACATCTGTTTTAGATGTTGCTGTTGCCGGATCACTTTCATTACCACTTGGATCTTTAGCAACTGCGGTCACTTCACTGTTATCTTTTACATTATCAGACGGAATAGTAGTGTTATTACCCTGACTGTCTGGGATCAAATTAGGATCGCTAGATGTCCAGCTATTATCCCCTTTCTCCATTGTTACAGTCTGTTTATCACCATTTTCATCCTCAAAGGTAATTTCAACGGTATCACCTTTATTAGCATCCCCCGGCAGTTCAACGGAAACAGAACCATTATCTTCCGCATTTAATACTGGTGCTGATGGTGCAACTGTATCGACCGTAAAGTCTGTTGCCTTACCCTCACCGCTCGTGTTGCCCGCAGGATCGGTAATTTCTGCTTTCACAGAATAATTGCCATCCGGAGTTGCTTTATCCGCAGGAATAGTCACCTCCGCTTTACCTGCTGCCACTTCATCCGCCGTCAGTGTGTGTTCAACAGTGTCAGTGCTACCGTCAGGTTTGGTGATCGTCAGGGTGAGTTTATCCCCTTCCGCGCTACCTGCTGGCACGGTCACTTCGGTTTGTACGCCGTCTTTTAGCTCGTCGGCATTTACACCATTAGTCGCTTCTGGGATCGTGACGACAGGAG
>PPYF01129466.1_pt1 | contig 40972 bp, 37 predicted proteins | sample 1559871 | NCBI WGS metagenome assembly PPYF01 (sample SAMN08240021, study PRJNA423297) | Human gut metagenome, whole genome shotgun sequencing project.
ACGGGGACATCCTGGATTTTTACATCCATGGCAACGTGGCTCCGGGCGGACGGTATAAATTTCAGTTTACCACGTTGGAGAAGAAACCGGCCGGACGGGACGGGAACGGGGAAGGCCTGGGTCTGTGGGCAAAGCTGGCGATTGGCGGAGCGGCTCTGGCGGCAGGGACGGCGGCGGTAGCCATACCGGTGGGAATCCGGCAGAAGAAGAAACGGAATCGTAGCTGAGCAGCATATGGCGCTACTCTGCCGGTATCGTCTTCATTCTGTAAAATTTTGTCGAATAAGCTGTTGCAATTCTCTTTTTCCTGTGGTATAATTCGATTTGCTGATTTTTGGGAGGTGTTGCAGGTGACTTTTTTGAAAGTTTTCCTTGGATGTTTATATATTTTGATTTGTGTTGCGGCTGTGGTGGTGGTGTTGCTGCAGGAGTCCAAGTCCCAGGGATTGGGAAGCTCCATTACCGGAACCAACAGTTCGTTTTTCAGCAAAAGCGGCGGGTTGAAGAAGGAGACTCTTTTGTCTCGTCTGACTGTGGTTTTGTCCGTCTTTTTTGCCGTGATCGCCATCGTGCTCAGTGCGTTGATGCGGATTGGGACGTAAGAAGCAGGATGTCATTTTGGTAAAGAATCGTAAGGGAAAGCTGTGCGGTTGGAAGTGCATGGCTTTCTTTTTTGTTGGAATACTATTCCGGAAGCAGTAAACAAGTCACAAGGCGCTTTTTACCGAAAGGCCGCTTTGCATCAGAAAGGTTGTAAACAATGAAACGGAAAGAAAAACAACGGCCGTTCCGCCACAGTCCTTCGCGTCAGGGTAAACGGCCCGCAGCCAAAACGGAGAAAAGAATAAAACCGGTTCGGGAGGAACGGTTGGTTTACAGCGGTACCGTGGCATTAGAAGGAGACAGAAGGATTGTCCTACCGGACCGGCTGCGCTATCCGGGTGTGCTGTATCTTACCGGAGACACAGAGAACGTTGCGGAGAACGATAAAATTCTGTTTTCTTTGGCCGCCATGCCGGACCGGTATTCTCCCGTTGGCGAGGCCCGGTTCTTGTCTGTGGTGGGCAAAGCCGGCATGCCGGGAACGGATGTAACCGCGCTGGTTAAGCTCCATGAATTGCGGGATACCTTTCCGCAGGCTGTGTTGGAACAGGTTTCTTCCATTCCGCTTCGGGTGGAACCGGAATTGGCGGAACAGGAACTTCGGAGAGGCCGCCGGGATCTCCGGTCTCTGCGTATTGTCACCATCGATGGAGCGGATACGAAGGATGTGGACGACGGCGTGTCTTTGGAACGCCTGCCCAACGGCAATTATCGGTTGGGCGTACACATTGCTGACGTCTCTTACTATGTCAGACCGGATTCGCCTCTGGATCAAGAAGCGTATGCCCGCGGAACCAGTGTTTATTTGGTTGACCGCGTTCTCCCAATGCTGCCCCAAGAGCTATCAAACGGTATTTGCAGCCTGAACGTGGGAGAAGACCGGTTGGCTTTTACCGTGATGATGGAGGTGAATCCCGCCGGTGAGGTAATTCGTCATGACATTTTTGAAAGTCTGATCCGGGTTGAGTACAAAATTACGTATGAGCAAATCTACGCATTGCTGGAAGAAGGAGAGGAGTCGCTTTTGCGTCGGTATGGGCAGTATGTTCCGGATTTGCAGCTGATGCGGGAATTGGCCGGGGTACTTGGCGAGAAGCGCCGGGTCCGGGGTGCGTTGGATTTTCATTTTGATGAAACAAAAGTAGACTTGGACGACACGGGCTGTCCGGTGGCCGTATATCCCGCGAGGCTGACCTTCGCCAACAATATCATTGAAGAATTTATGCTTCTTTGCAACGAAACGGTAGCGGAGCAATATAATGGGATGAAAATTCCCTTTCTCTACCGCGTCCACGAAGAGCCGGATCCGGAGAAAGTAGAAAACCTGGCTCGTACCGTGAAAAACATGGGGTACTCGCTGAAGCTCAGCCGCGGCATTTCGCCCAAAGTGATACAAACTTTGCTGCGGCAGGTTGAGGGCAGACCTGCGGAGACCGTCATCAATACGCTGGCGCTGCGAGCGCTGCAGAAAGCGGAATACAGTGGGGAGAACAAAGGACATTTCGGTCTGGCTGCGGAGTACTATACCCATTTTACCTCGCCCATACGCCGCTATCCGGACTTGTTCATCCATCGGATAATGAAATTGGTTTCCAGCGGTCATTTCCCAAGGGAACAGGAAATCTTCTATCGGAATATCCTAGAAGAATGCGCGCAGCATTGTTCCGCTACGGAACGAGAAGCCGCGTCGGCGGAAGAGGAAAGCGTCGAACTGAAAAAAGTAGAATATATGAAGCAATTCGAAGGCGAGGAGTTTGAAGGTGTCATTTCCGGCGTAACGTCCTTCGGATTATTTGTCAAGCTTCCCAACACGGTGGAAGGGCTGCTCCGCTATCCCTCTTTGCCGGAATATTTTCGGTTTGATGAGGAGCGTCTCACTGCCACCGGGGAACATACCGGCCGCGTGTATCATATGGGCGATCCCATCCGGGTTGTGACGGCAAGGGTAGACCTTGCCATGCGGCAAATTGAATTCACACGGGTGGAGGAGCCGGAGAACCGTGGCAAACCATCCGGCAAACAATCGGACATCAAGAAACCGGCCAGGGGAAGAAAGAAGAGCGTAACACGACCGGCAAGAAGAAGATAGCGTGCGCCTTTTTACTGAGATAGGAAAAAAATGCTGAAATGTCTTGCATTCCGCCGAGGATCGTGTTACAATAAACCTTGTCTGTAATGCCAGACAGTTGAGCTTTCGGGAGGTGAACAAATTGCCAAATATTAAATCTGCAAAGAAGAGAGTGCTGGTCAGCGAAACCAGAGCCAAGAGAAATGCTGCCGCCAAGTCCGCGCTTCGAACGTCTGTGAAGAAAGCGAAGCTTGCCATTGCCAGCAATGACGCCAACCAGCAGGCAACGGTGAATGCAGCATCCATTAAATTGGACAAAGCCGCTGCGAAGGGGTTGATTCATAAGAATACGGCCGCCCGCAAGAAGTCGAGACTGGCTAAGGCAATGAACGCACAGGTTGCATCCAAGGCGTAAGTCATGGACGGATAAGTTGATTTCATCGAAAAAATAAAAACGTGTGTATGCACGTTTTATTTTTTTGCCCTTTGGACACACTAATTGTGAAAATTTGTAACAAGGGGCGAATACCATGCAAATAAGAACCGATTTGGCATTAGAAGCAAGAGAAATGATCGACGAAAAACGAACTGGGGTAATGCAGGCGGAGCATCGGCTTCCGGATGGCATGACCGTGGATACCGAGGAGAAAACGCACGTGCTCATTACGCGCATTACCATCGACAGCGATGAGGCAGAAAAAGTAATCGGTAAAAAGAAAGGGCATTATGTAACGATTGAGATCAAAAACGCGGAATTGAATACCCAGGAGATTCACAAAGAGGTATCGTATACGTTAAGTGAGGAGATTGGCCGCTATTTAAAGGCACTTTATCGGAAGGATCCGCAGGTGATGGTGATCGGCCTAGGAAACTGGCATATTACGCCGGACTCCCTGGGACCGAAAGTCGTAGAAAAAATGGTGGTCACCAAACATGTAAAAGAAAATGAAAAATTCAAGGACCAGCTGGATTCCCGTTTGGGCAGTGTCTGCGCTATGGCTCCCGGCGTCATGGGCATTACCGGAATCGAAACGGGAGAAATTATCCTGGGCCTGATTGATAAAGCGCATCCTGACATCATTTTTGCGGTGGATGCGCTGGCTTCCCGAAAGACATCTCGCGTCAATGCTACGATCCAGATTTCCGACACCGGTATTGTTCCCGGGTCCGGTGTCGGTAACCGACGGATGGAACTGTCAAAAGAGACGCTCGGGATTCCCGTGATTGCGCTGGGGGTTCCCACGGTAGTGGATGCGTTTACGCTGGCGAAGGATTTACTGGAGGACGCGGAAGGAAATGAATTGGACGAAGATGTGCTGGACAGCGTTTCCAAAACCTGCGGAGCGGATATGATGGTGACGCCCAAAAACATTGACGTAGCGGTTGAGCGTATGTCTGTGGCGTTGTCTAACGGGCTGAACATGGCGATCCATAAGGGGTTTGATTTCGGGGATATCAGCGAATATTTGATGTAAAACAGTTGTGAGAAGAAGGCAGAGTGTGGTAAAATAGAGACTGAACACAAAACGCCGTTTTGTGTTCAGTCTCCTTAGACAACATGCTTCGTTGGAACGAAAACCGCTGTTCCAACGACGTTGTAAGGGATGACGGCGCATTTTGCAGAACGAGAACGCTTCAGCTTGTGAAAAAGTTTGCTGCCGCTTGGAAGGGAAGGACATACATGGGGACAATTGAGGACACAATCCGGGAGCTGGAACAGGAACGCAAACAGATCAGACTGCTGACCATCCTGGATATCGTGGCTGGCGCAGTTGGTTTTCTGTTATTTCTTCCATTGCCGCCCCTCGGGCTCGCTCTATTTGTATTTGCTATCGTGTTTTATCCTTTCGGAATCAACAAACGCCGAAAAAAGTATACGCTCCATTTTAAACGAAAATTGGTGGAAAGCGAACTGCTCCGCACCTTTACGGAAGTCACCTTCCAGCCGGAACGGGGATTGGAGAGAAGCTTTCTTGCGGATACCGGCATGATTGCTATGGGAAATCGGTATTTCAGCGATGATTACATTTGCGGGAAATACAAAGACATTGCCTTTGAACAGGCGGACGTTTGCATTCAGCAAGTTACCAGCAATGGAAAAAATACAACGACGACTACCTATTTCAAAGGCCGCTGGATGGTATTCGATTTTAATAAAAATTTTGCCTGCGAATTGCAGATCCGGGAAAAAGGGTTTTCCTATGCCAAGACAAGCGGCGGTTTTTTCAGCAGCAAGCCGAAAATGCACAAGCTGGAATTGGAGGATGTGGAGTTTAACCGGGAGTTTGCCGTATACGCCGTGGACGATCATGAGGCGTACTACATATTGACGCCGCCGGTGATGGAGCGAATGCGGGGTTTGCGTCAGCGGACCAATGGGGAACTGCTGCTGTGTTTTTTAAACAATCGGTTACATGTAGCAGTCAACAGTGGTACAAATGCGTTTGAACCGCCGGTCTTTTCCAGTATTGATATGACGGCGATCCGGAAACAGGTAGAAGAGGAAATCGATGTGATTACACGATTTGTTGATGAATTAAAGCTTTACCGTTCTATTTATAAAGGGACGGAAACAGACAGGAGGAATGAATGATGGGCTGGACGGTATTGGGGATTGCGGTGGCGGTCGTAGCAGTTTGTTTGGTCGGCTATGGGATCAGCATGGTGAATCGGCTGCGGCAGGCTCAGGTAAAAATCGATGAAGCGGCAGCGGGCATCGATGTCGCGTTAACAAAGCGATATGATGTGCTCACAAAACTGTTGGACATCACAAAAGCTTACGCCAAGCATGAACAAGATACGTTACAGGAGGTAATCCGCCTCCGAAACGGAATGACGATGCAGGAACGAAGTGAAGCCAATGCGAAGATGGATGAGGCCATAGGGCGTATCCAAGTACTGGCAGAGGCCTATCCGGAGCTGAAATCCAGTGAGAACTTCAAGCAGCTGCAAATTAGCGTGATGGATGTGGAAGAACATCTGCAGGCAGCCAGGAGAGTGTATAACGGGGCTGTTTCTGCGTTCAATAAACGACTGGCAAGCTTCCCGGACAGCTTGGCCGGGAAGGCGCTGCATCTGGAACCAAAAGCGTTTTTCCAAGCGGAGACAAACAAACGGAATGACGTGGCGATGACGTTTTGAAATCAGTTGAAAGAAGGAAAGGCGGAACAGTTTCATGGAGCTAGAGAAAGCCGCGCAGCGCGTATCGGAATTGACGGATCTGCTGAATGAGTATTCCTACCAGTATTATGTGCTGGACCGGCCGACGGTCACGGATTACGAATATGACCTGTTATACCGGGAACTGGTTGGTCTGGAACAAGCCTATCCTCAGCTTCTGAGGCCGGATTCGCCCACCCAACGCGTGGGGGGGCAGCCCATGGAAGGGTTTGTGAAATTTGCTCACAAAGTGCCTCTGCAAAGCTTGGATAACGTATTCACAAAAGAAGACGTGGACGGCTTTTGCCAGCGTGTGGAACAGGATGCCGGTGGTCCGGTGCAATACGTGGTAGAGAAAAAAATCGATGGGTTATCCGTAGCGTTGACCTATTTGGACGGCATTTTGACGGTGGGCGCCACCAGGGGGGACGGCGTGACGGGGGAGGATGTGACGGCCAATCTCCGTACAGTCCGTTCCATTCCGCTCCGCTTGAAAGCCCCTTCTTTATCCAAATTGGTGGTACGCGGGGAAGTATATCTGCCCCACGGCGCGTTTGAGCGGCTGAACGCGGAACAGGAAGCCTCGGGACAGCCTTTGTTTGCCAATCCGCGCAACGCCGCCGCCGGTTCGCTTCGTCAGCTGGATCCACAAATAGCGGCAGCCAGGCAGTTGGATATCTTTATATTCAACATTCAGGAATGGGAAGGCGTCTCTCTGCAGACGCACAGTCAATCGCTGGAGCTGCTCCATTCCCTGGGATTTAAGGTCAGTCCCGATTATCACGTGTGCGGCAGCCGGGAAGAGGTTTGGGCGGCGATCCAAGAAATCGGAGAACAGCGGGGAGCGTTGTCTTACGATATTGATGGCGCGGTAATCAAAGTGGATTCGTTTGAGCTGCGCCAGCTTCTGGGAACCACTTCCAAATTTCCCAAGTGGGCTACCGCTTATAAGTTTCCGGCGGAGAAGAAGGTTACCCGTTTGCTGAACATCGAGGTGAATGTGGGCAGGACCGGGGTCCTGACTCCTTTAGCGGTGCTGGAACCGGTCCGTCTGGCTGGTTCTACCGTTTCCAAGGCGACGCTGCACAATCTGGATTATATCCGGGACAGAGAGATCAAGATAGGCGATATGGTTTTGGTCATGAAAGCCGGCGATGTGATTCCCGCTGTGGTGGAAGTGGATCGAAGTGCCAGAGAAAAGGACAGTATACCACGGACCGATTTTGTGATGCCATCGGTATGTCCGGTGTGCGGGAGCCCTGTTTCCCGGGAAGAGGGAGAGGCGGCATTCCGCTGCAGCGGGATCGAATGTCCTGCCCAGCGATTTCGCAGTATCGTGCATTTTACCTCTCGTGATGCCATGAATATCGATGGCCTGGGTCCGGCGGTGATCCAGGTATTGCTGGACCATCGGTTGATAGAGGGAATTCCGGATTTGTACGAGCTCAAAGATCATCGTGCGGAATTGGTGGAGCTGGAACGAATGGGGGAAAAATCGGTGGAGAATTTATTATCCGCCATCGAACAATCCAAACAAAACGATTTGTATAAAGTATTGTTTGGTTTGGGAATCCGGCAGGTAGGAGTCCGAGCTTCGAAAGATTTGGCAGCCGTGTTTGGCAGTATGGACGCCATCGCTGCCGCGGAAATAGAACAGCTTTTGTCCGTTCCTGATTTCGGGGAAGTCATGGCCCGGAATGTTTGGGCTTTTTTCCGTCTGGAACAATCCCGGCACACGCTCCGGCGTCTTCGGGAGGCAGGGGTCAATATGACCGCTCTGCAAACGTTCGAACAAAATAACCGATTTGCCGGTAAAATTTTTGTATTGACCGGTACGCTGCCGACGTTGAAGCGAGCTGAGGCGCAGCAGCTGATCGAAGAAAGGGGCGGCAAATGCTCCGGCAGTGTTTCTTCTAAGACCACCTATGTGCTGGCCGGTGAGGAAGCCGGCAGCAAGCTGGAGAAGGCAAAGTCGCTGGGTATTTCCATCCTGACGGAAGAGGATTTCCGTCAGATGCTGGAACAGGAAGCTCCGCTTGCCTAGCGGCAATGCTTTTTATAAGTCAATGGCGGAACTCCTTTGATTTGTTTAAACAGTTTGCTAAAATAGAAAGGATTGTCAAAGCCGCTTCGTCTGGCGGCTTCTTCTACGGAACAGTTTTCGTACTGCAAGAGATTTGCGCCCTGAGCGATCCGTTTACGCTGGACATATTGCAGCAGCGTGCAGCCTTGTTCCCGGCGGAATAACGCGCCGCAATATACCGGATTGAGCCCACATTGTCCGGCGATTTGCTTGACCGTCAGCGGCTCGGTCAGATTTGCCGCGATATATTCCTTTATTTGTCTGACATAGCGGTTTTCCTGCGGACCGGAGAAATGGCGCAGGAGCTGAAGCAGAATTTGCAGGAACAGAGCGCTGCTTTGTTCTTGTCGGTACTGCCGGTCCGAATACCATTCTTTTTTTACCTGATGAAGCCATTCGCTTATCGAATCAAGGCGATGAAAAGAGAATTTTGCAGGGAGCGGCAGCGCGGCACAGGCGGCATATGGCAGCAAAAAATTAAATGCCGAACAGCGCATACCGGCGGTGGAGGCAGTCCGGACGCTTCCGACAGGCAGATAGACCGCCTCTCCGCCGGATACCTCCAGCGGCATACCGTCGCAGAAATAGGTGGCGGTGCCCTCCCAGACAAAGGTTATGTCGTGAAAATCGATCCTAGCAGGTTTGAGCTGCCAGGAAGAGGGGCAGTCTTTGCAGACAAAATAGCGGATATCCGGGTAGAAGCACTCCATGACACACCTTGACTTCTTTTATTTGTATAGAAAATATATCTTTTCTTCATTCTATTGTATCCTATCTTTGTGCTAGAATCAAGCATCAATCAGGATAATTAGGAGAGAAATGACCATGTTGGATTTGGATATAGAACAGTTTTGGAAGGATGAAGCGTTGGCGCATCAGGACAATTGTTTTGCTAGGGAGGCGCCGCAGGTGGCATTGGGAATCCGGATGAGCGATGAGTGTGTTTTTGCAGAACTGGGAGAAGACGGTAAGCCTTGGGGGATAACACCCCGGGAGCGGCGTATGGAATTGAACAAACGGTACAACGACAAAGCCGAGAAGATTGTGGGAAGACGGCTGCTGCGGGAAACCTATCCGGAACCGGCGGAGCTTTTTCCCGGCATCCGGGCAATCGGCGAGCTGTTTGGCGGGCAATATACTTTTGATGGGAATACGACGTGGCTCCATAGCGATTGCCAGACAGAAAAAATGCTGGAGCAGATTTTGGACGATGCGGAACGGATTCTGGATCACTCTTTCCGGGAATTTGCCTTACCAGCCAACTGGGAAACGGAGAAAAAACGCATTCATGAGACATATGGCAAAACGCCGGGGTTGTTTCAGGCAATCCGCGGACCGGTAACACTGGCGACGTCGATCTATGGGGTAGAGAACCTGATCTTTCTGCTCTATGATGCTCCGGATCTGGCTTGCCGGTTCCGGGACGTCATCACAAAGGCGATCCGTTCCTATATCTTGCTCTTTGCCGAAGAGGCCGGATACGACAGCGATTCGATCCCAAGCGGGTTTTCTTTCTGTGACGACGATTGCAATTTGCTGACTCCGGAACTGTACGAATGGTTCGGTTATCCCATCCTACGGGATATTTTTGATTTTGTCTCTCCTGCGCCGGAAGATTACCGTTATCAGCATTCGGATTCCGCCATGGGACATTTGCTGCCCATTCTGGGGCGTCTCAATCTGACGGCCTGCAATTTTGGTCCCACGGTGACGATAACGGAAATACGCAGGTACCTGCCCCGTACGAGAATCGATGGACAGCTGGCGCCATTTACCTTTATGAACAACGATGAACAGGCAATCATCCGGGAGGTAAAACGGGATTGTGAGATGGCAAAGGCCAGCGGAATCAAAGGCTTGAATTTTTGTACCGCCGGCAGCATCAACAACGGTTCTCTTCTGACCAGCATGCGTGTGGTCATGGCAGCCATCCAGCAGTATGGGCGGTACGATTAGAATGCGGTAAGGGAGCCATTCAAAAAAAGGATGACCTTAGCCCGGTCATCCTTTTTTACTATTCATGTCGTTCCGGATCCTACTACTGGTTTATTTTGGACCATGTGTCTTTCAGACCAACGATGCTGTTGAAGGTATTCGGATATTTGGTATCCATACAAAAATATCCGATTCGGACGAATTGAAATTTGTCTCCCGGCTTTGCCTCTGCCAGAGCGGGTTCTGCTTTGCAGCCGGTTCGCTTTTTCAGCGAATCCGGATTCAGATAATCGTTGTACGTTTCGTTTTCTCCGATATCGCTCAGATTGGGGATGGTAAACAATTTATCGTAGATCATCAAATCCCTGTCCAGAGCATGCTGTTTACTGACCCAGTGAATGGTACCTTTGATTTTTCGTCCATCCGCCGGATTTTTTCCTCCCGTTTCCAGATCCGCGCTGCACAGCAATTCGGTCACATTTCCATTCCCATCCTTAACTACCTGGTCGCACCGGATGACGTAAGCACCCATCAAACGAACTTCCCCGCCAGGTTTCAACCGGAAGAACTTGGGAACGGGCTCTTCCATGAAATCAGACCGTTCTACGTAAATTTCCCTGGTAAACGGAATTTCACGTGTCCCGCTGTCCGGATCGTTGGGATTGTTGGATACTGGGAACCATTCGCATTTGTTTTCCGGATAATTGGTGATGGTGACTTTTAAAGGTTCCGTTACGACAATGCGTCTGGGAGCCGTCCGGTTTAATTCATCCCGGATACAGTGTTCCAGCATTTCAATTTCCACGATAGAGTAGGCCTTGGCAACTCCGGCGTTTTGCACGAAAGTAATGATGGATTCCGGTGTGTAGCCTCTCCGCCGCAATCCGCATAGCGTTGGCATTCTGGGGTCATCCCAGCCATCCACGGCGCCGGTTTCCACCAGATGCCGCAGATACCGCTTGCTCATGACGGTATAGGTAACGTTCAGCCGGGCGAATTCATATTGGTGAGGCGGCTTATCGAATCCGATGTTTTGGATGACCCAGTCGTAAAGCGGACGGTGGTTTTCGAATTCCAGGGAACACAAGGAATAGGTGATGCCCTCCAGCGCATCCTGAATGGGATGAGCGTAGTCGTACAGCGGATAAATGCACCACTTGTCTCCCTGACGGTGATGCTTGGTATGGCTGATCCGGTAAATCGCCGGGTCGCGCAGATTGATATTCGGCGAAGCCATGTCGATCTTTGCCCGCAGGGTACAATAGCCATCCGGAAAGTCACCTTTTTTCATGCGTTCAAACAAATCCAAGTTTTCTTCCACGCTGCGGTTTCGGTAAGGGCTGTCCTTGCCGGGCGTAGTCAGCGTTCCGCGATATTCCCTCATTTCGTCGGCGCTCAAGTCGCACACATAGGCCTTTCCCTTTTTGATAAGTTCCACTGCATATTCATAACATTTCTCAAAGTAGTCCGAGCCGTAATAAATACCGCCGGTAGGATTGGCGCCCAGCCAAGTCAGATCTTGTAAAATAGACTGCACATATTCGTCATCTTCCTTCTCCGGGTTGGTGTCATCGTATCGGAGATTAAACAGACCGCTGTATTTCTGCGCCGTAGAAGAATTGATCCAAATGGCTTTCGCGCTGCCGATGTGAAGGTACCCGTTGGGTTCCGGCGGAAATCGTGTATGAACCTCCGTGTTGACGCCTTCCTCCAAATCCTTGTCAATGATATCGTGTATGAAATTGGTTTTTGTTTCTTTACCTTCTTCCGGGATACTCATGATTCGTTCGTCCTTTCTTCCGTTAACTTGCTGATGCCGATGTCCATCCGGCGCAGCGTTTCCTCTTTGCCGAGGATTTCAGCCAGTTCGGTAGCGCCGCCAGGACTTACCTCCAATCCACTTAGCGCGGTCCGGATGGGCCAGAGAATTTGGCTGTTTTTGACGCCCAACGTACCGGCTAGTCCGCAAAGCCCCTCATACAAGCAGGCAGATGTCCAAGCCTGGCCATTGTTTTGCCGATCGTCGTACTGCTGCAGAAAATCCCGCGCCTGCTTTAGGTTTTCTAGGGAATTTTCCGTGTCGGTCTTCATCTTTTTGTGACGGTACAAGCTGATGTCGTAGTCTGGAAGCCGCCTGAAAAACGCTGTTTTTTCCGGAATCTCCGTGAGCAATTCCGTCCGGGGCTGGATCAGTGCAGCCATTTTACCATATTCTTTTTCTGTAAAAGTTTGTCCGCCGAGGTGTTCTGTTTGTTTCAGCCAGGGAAGAGCCATGCTCAAAAACGATTCCGGAGAAAGGCGTCGGATGTATTCCCCGTTCATCCATTTCAGTTTTTCGATATCGAAAATAGCCGGCGACTTGCTTAGCCCATCAATAGAGAATACTTTCTCCAGTTCCGATAATGTATAAAATTCCTGGTTGCCTCCCGGGCTCCAGCCCAGCAGCGCAATGTAGTTCAAAATAGCGGCAGGCAAATAGCCTTTGGCCAGAAGATCCTGGAAGGAAGCGTCGCCGTGGCGCTTCGAAAGCTTGTTATGGGCATCCTTCATCACCGGAGGCAAATGAATGTAAACCGGTACCTCCCAACCGAATGCCTGATACAGCAGGTTGTATTTGGGAGTGGAGGACAGATATTCGTTTCCCCGTACCACGTGAGTGATCTTCATCAGATGATCGTCTACCACATTGGCAAAATTATAGGTTGGGAGGCCGTCGGATTTCAGAAGAACCTGGTCGTCCAGGGTTTTGTTCTCCACGGTAATCTCTCCGTAGACCGCATCTGTAAAAGCGGTTACTCCGTCTGTGGGCATTTTCTGCCGGATGACGTACGGCAGGCCATTTCGGAGATTTTCCTGAATTTCCTCCGGCGTTAGGGTACGGCAATGGCGGTCGTAGTTGAATCCCGTGCCCAACGCGCCGCTGTCGGATTTGAGGGAATCCAGCCGCTCTTTGGTACAAAAACAATAATAAGCGTGCCCCGATTCCACCAGCTGCAATGCGTATTGTTTATAAATATGCCGTCGTTCGCTTTGAATGTAGGGACCATATTCGCCGCCTACGCCAGGTCCTTCATCGTATTGGATTCCGGTTAGCTTCAGGGTTTGGAAGACTGCGTCTAATGCCCCTTCCACATAGCGTTCCTGATCCGTATCTTCGATCCGGAGAAGAAAAGTACCATGGTTTGACTTGGCAATCAAATACTCATACAACGCCGTCCGCAGGTTGCCAATGTGCATAAAACCTGTGGGGCTGGGTGCAAATCTGGTTCGGACTTGATCCATAAATCGGTGCACTTCCTTTTTCCATAATCCCCCATTCTATCCGGTTTGTCCGATATGCTATCTTCGGAGACCAGGCAGAACGGTTTGCTCATACAAGGGCGAAATTCTCCTGTATTGTTCACAATCATACAAAATTTCCCTTCTACTGTCAATGTTTCATTTTGTTCGGATCCGGAAAATAAGACGGTAAAAGGGCGAAATCCTTAGATAGTGTTCCATTTTTTGCCTTGTTTTACTCTCGCATGGCAGGCGGAAAAAGATGTTGACAAAAACGAAAACAGATGATAACATATGTTAATAAATGAAAGAAATGAAAACAGAAGGTGAGAATCATCATGAAAGACATTCCGAACGAAATACCGCTCTTTGTTCCGCGACTGGCAACGGCCTGGTCCCGGTCTCATAAGATTGTGGGGGAGGATGACGGGGAGTTTTGCAGCGACTTTTTACTGATTGCGGATCGGCTGGGAAGATGGCATGCCATTGGAATCGGCGGCGACGTAGGAGATGGCCTCTCCTTCTTTCATGCGGTAGGCGACAGGGATGTGACGAAGCATTATCCCTATGTTGGCCGCGTTTACAGCGATGGCGATCATACCCGGAACGATACCGGTCATATGTGGGCGCCGTACGCCATCTTTGCGGCGCCGGACAAAGCGTATCTATATTATCATCACTATAATAAAGAAACGCAGACGGCGCAGCTGCGTGTTCTGGAATCCACGGATGGCACACTGGACTGCTGGATTCCTCTCCGCCATCCCGACTTGGAGGACGGCAACGTTGTCCTTGCCCGCGGCGCCTGCCGGGATGCCTGCATTTTTTGGGATGAAAACGAAGGCGTTTTCTTTCTGTATTATGCCGATAGCGGCATTCAGTTCTGTACCTCTCACGATCTCCTTCATTGGTCGGAACCGGTAACCGTTATGGACGGCGCTCCAGCCGGTTTTGTGGAACCGGAATCCCCCTTTGTGGTATATCGGCATGGTTTCTATTATCTTTTTACCAGCGGACACGATTATGGACGGATAGCGGTGTACGCCTCCAGAAATCCAAGACACTTTGGTGATCCTGAGACGGATAAATTAGGGGAGCTGAACGGCCACGCGCCGGAACTGGTGACCGTGGACGGGCAAGATTACATTGCGTGCGCAGGTATCATGGAGGCGCCGGAGCAGGGCCGTTATGAAGGCGCCAGGCCGGCAGAAACCAATTTGAGCGGCGTCTATCTGCAGGAACTGCAATGGGTTTCGCCGCAGGACGCCCGCTGGCTGGATGTTACGAAATGGTATCCGGTATCGGAACGCCGGGAAGAATAAAGAGAGAGGATAAAACTAAATTGGAAAGAAGAACGTATTGGAAACAAAAAAAGAGCAGTCGGCTGGTGGTGCTGCTCCTTTGTTTTGCGGCAGTCTTGTTGCCGTGCGGCGTCGTGCAAGCGGAGGAATTTCGCTATTTGAATCGGAACCCAGCGCCCAACGCCAGCCAGCGGCCGCAGACGGGGGATTTGATGGCAGGCTGGACGGAAGAAGCGGTCGAAGCGCTGGGCCTGCGGTTTGTAGATGACACCGATGAAGACATTTTTTACCAGTGGCGCTATGTTCACGAAAGTACGCAGCTAACGCCGCCGGATGCTTACGGGCAAACCGCGAAATCCAACGGATGGGGCTTGGACGCCACAATTGAATACGATTTTGAAGGAACGTACATAGGGGTAATCATGCAGGCTGGGTTCAAAGTAGCCAACTTGTGCTTCTATCTTGACGGAGAATTGGTGGAGTCAACGCTTCCCTACAGCGAAACGCTGGAATACGCCGTGGTGTTTGCCAAGGATGATTTAGACCCGGGCCGCCATTATTTGGAGATTTTGCTGGAAGAGGGGAACGGATTTGAGCATTGGTACGCGGAATTTGACGCGTTGTTGGTGGAAGACGAGCCGCAGCAGCCTACTTCCTCCGACGAGCCGGGCACCCCGTCGGCTCCTGCGCCGACGCCGACTACCGCGGGAACAGACGCTTCTCCAGCGAATCCTTCGGCTTCTGCGCCAAAGGCTGGTCCGGAGCAGGGCGGGATTCTTTGGTATGGTTTGGGCGCCGGCGCCTTACTGTTGTTTGCCGCCATCGCGGTGTTTCTGATCCTGCGAAAAAGAAAATCAAAAAGTAGTTGAGAAAGGGTGGTTTGCTATGTCTGTTTATCGAAAAGCGTGGATCCTGGTGCTGCTTTCTCTGCTGACCGGCTGCGTTTTCTCCGGCTGCCAGGAACGTGCCCCGGCAGATGCCTCTCCAGCCGCCTCTTCCGGCGCCGCGTTGACTCCGGCCCCGGTCCGCACTCCCTATCCGGAGGATGCCGCAGAGGGAGACGATACCTTTTATGTTCCTCAATTATCTGCAAATTGGAGTGACGCCCATCAAATTGTAGGAGAAGATACGTCCGAATTCCTGAGTGATTTCTGCCTGATACAGGATGCGCAGGACCGTTGGCACGCCATTGGCATTGGCGGCAATGTGGGAGATGGCAAATCTTTTTTTCACGCCGTCAGTCCGGCCAACGAACTAATCTCTCACTACCCTTATGTGGGGCGCGTGTACAGTGACGGTCAGGAGTCGCTGCAAAATACCGGCCATATGTGGGCGCCTTACGCGATTTACCATCCCAATGGCGACGCGTATCTGTATTATCACCATTATAATGAAAGGAGAGGCAGTGTGGAAATGCGGGTGCTGCGCAGTACGGACGCTTCTCTGGATGACTGGGTCCGTCTGGATCATCCGGACCTCCGGGACGGTAATATTGCTTTTGCCAGGGGATCCTGCCGGGATGCTTGCATTTTCTGGGACGAGGGGGAACAATGCTATTTTATGTATTATGCCAGCAACGGCATTCAGTTAACCACGTCCACCGATCTGATCCATTGGACCGGTTCCGTTGCCGTGCTTGACGCCGTGCCGGATGGTTTTGTGGAACCGGAATCGCCTTTTGTCATCAAACGCTTCGGCTACTATTATCTGATTGTCAGCGGGCACGATTATGGCAGAATGGCTGTTTACGCCTCGAAGGATCCAAGGAATTTCGGTAACGGGAAAGAAACTGTTCTTGGCGAGCTCAATGGGCACGCGGCGGAAATTGTTACCGTAGACGGGCGGGATTATATTGCTTGTGCCGCGATCGTTCCCAATATAACGGGCGTGCCATACGCAGGACTGTCGATGGAGAATCCTATGCTGAGCGGCGTCTATCTGCAGGAACTGCAATGGGTTTCGCTGGAAGCAGCGGAATGGATGACGCTGGATGCGTCATATGGTAAAAACAATGCATAACAGGATGGAGTGGAAGAGTCCTATGAAAAAGGATAAGCTAGGTATTGCCCTAATCGGCGCGGGGCGGGCGGGCATGATTCATGGAAAAAATTTTTGCGGATTGGTACCGCATGCGTCTCTGGCTGCGGTAGTGGATCCGCTGGCAGAGACCGCACGAAACGCGGCGGCAGAACTGGAAGTGGACAACTATTATACGGATTACCGGCAAGTTCTGGCAGATGACCGGATTGACGCTGTGGTGGTGGTAACGCCTACCAGATTTCACTGTGAAATCGTGGAAGCCGCCGCTAAGGCTGGAAAGCATATTCTGTGTGAGAAGCCCATGGCAATGACCTTGCCGGAATGCCGGCAGATGATTCTGGCCGCGGAGCAAAATCACGTCAAACTCCAGATTGGTTTCATGCGGCGGTTTGATTCCAGCTTTGTGGAGGCGAAAAGACTGGTGGAGAACGGCGCGGTAGGCCAGGTAGTGATGATTCGTTCCCACACCAGGGGCCCCAGCGTTCCGCAGCCGTGGATGTATGACCTTTCTCAGAGCAACGGTCCTTTAGCGGAGGTGAACAGCCACGATATCGATACGCTCCGCTGGTTTGCAGAAAGCGAGTTCCGGACCATTTACGCAGCGGGCGGTAATTATCGCTGCCCGGATGCCAAACGGGACTATCCTGATTTTTATGACAACGTCATAGTCTGTGCTACGTTTGAAAACGGCAGACAAGGGATGTTGGACGGAGCGCAGGGCGTCCGGTACGGTTATGATGCCAGAGTGGAGATACTGGGAACGGAAGGCTGTATTTTTCTGGGGAAGACCAGGGAAAACGGGATCACGGTTTGTTCCCGGGATCAATTCCGGCGGGAGGAATTCGTGCGCAGCTGGCGGTTTCTGTTTCAGGAAGCCTATCTGGAAGAAGACCGGAGTTTCGTATCTTGTATTCTGCAGGATACTCCGCCGCTTGTTACCGGTTGGGACGGTGCCATGGCAGTGAATGTGGTACAGGCCGGAAACCGTTCCATTCGTGAAAAATGTATGGTAACATTGGAACAAGAATGGCCGGATGGCGTTATCCGCCAGGGGAGGAGCGATTTGCTATGTTAGCAGCAAGAATGTTTGATCGCAATACAATTCGTTTGGAAGACATCCCCGTCCCGGAAATAGGAGAAGGAGAACTGCTGCTCCAGGTAAAGGCCGCTGCCATCTGCGGAACAGATGTCCGCATGATGCAAAATGGGTATCCCGGTATCGGGCCGGATTCACCTCGCGTATTGGGCCACGAGTTCAGCGGTGTTATCCGAAAAGTGGGACCGGGCGTGACGGCGTACCAGGTGGGAGAACGCGTGGCAGTGGCGCCCAATATGGGCTGCGGTCTTTGCCCTGCCTGTATGAGAGGGGATAGTCATTTGTGTTCTGCTTATCAAGCTTTGGGCATTCATCTGGATGGAGGATTTGCAGAATACGTGAGAATTCCTTCTTCCGCCGTTTCCAGAGGAAACGTTATGCTTCTGGCAGACCATGTTTCCTATGCGGAAGGGGCGGTGAACGAGGCGCTTTCCTGTGTTTACAACGGATCGGAACGATGCGGGATCAGACCGGGGGATCGGGTCCTGGTGATTGGCGCCGGCCCCATTGGTGTGATGCATGCTATGCTGGCTAAGATGGCCGGCGCAGGAAGGGTATACATCAACGATTTATCCGAACAACGCCTGGCGCTGTGCAAGCAGATCGATCCTTTTTTTACGACGATACAGGATGATTTGCAGGGTACCGTCCGGAGCGAAACAAAAGGGGAAGGCGTGGATGTCTGCATCACCGCCTGTCCCGTTCCGGCGGCCCAGGCGGCGGCCCTGGAAGTTTGTGGCATGAATGGGCGAATCAATTTTTTTGGCGGTGTGCCGGAGAACCGGCAGCCCAATCCGGTAAATACCAACCTGATTCATTACAAACAATTGATGGTTTCCGGAACCACCCGGGCTAGTCTGTCGCAATACCGCCAAACATTATCCTTTCTAACCGATGGCATCCTGGATATCAAGCCGCTGATCCGCAGTGTTTATCCTTTGCGAGAGATTGCTCAAGCCTTTTCCGCCGCGTCTTCTGCCCGGGGATTGAAGACCGTTATTACCATGGAGGAAAGAAAGGAGGACGATTCATGAGTCACGGAAGATTTGTGATTGGGGTGGATGTGGGAACACAGGGAACCAAATCCGCTTTGTACCGGGATGACGGCACACTGGTGGCAGAGTGCTTTGAGGCTTCTCGTTTGCTGCGGCCCGGTCCCGGTATGGTAGAACAAAATCCTTCCGATCTATTTGGCTCGGTGCTCCGCACGATCCGGACCCTGATGAACCATCCGGAAGCCGTTCCGGGACGGGTGGAAGCCGTAGGCATTGATGGACAAATGGCCGGAATTCTGGGAATCGATGCCGGCTGGCAGGCTGTTACACCACTGGATTCCTGGCTGGATACCCGATGCGAGCCTTATATTCGCCGCATGAAGGAAGATGCCGAATGGGAAATCATTCGCTCTACCGGCGGCCAGGTGACTTACTCTCACGGTCCCAAAATCTTATGGTGGAAAGAAGAGCAGCCCGACTGTTACCGAAGGATTGCTAAATTTCTGGTGCCATCCGCCTATCTGGCTGGAAAGCTTTGCGGTCTGACCGGCGAAGCTGCTTTTGTGGATGAGACGCATCTCCATTTCAGCGGCTTTGCAGACAATCCGAATCTGTGCTGGAATTCGGATTTGCTGAAGCGATTTGCCGTCAATCCCGATAACATGCCGCGAATTTGCCGGCCGGAGGAAGTAATCGGGGGAATAACGGCAGAATGGGCTGAAGAGTGTGGACTTCTAGCGGGAACGCCGGTGGTGGCCGGATGCGGCGATTCCGCGGCATCCTCTCTGGGGGCCGGTATCGTTCGGCCCGGCTATGTTTATGATGTGGCCGGTACCGCGTCTGTTTTTTCTTGTAGTACCGATGCTTTCGTACCGGATACGGATAAGCGGACGCTGTTATATGCTCGCTCCGTGATCCGGAATCTCTGGATTCCGTTGGCTTATGTCAGCGGCGGCGGGCTATGTCTGCATTGGTTCCGGGAAAACCATGGCGGCAGTTACGAAGAATGGGATCGGGAAGCGGGGGCTCTTGATCCGGGAAGCGGCGGACTGTTTTTTGTACCACATTTTGCCGGTGGTACCTGTCCTAGCCGGCCGGGGCTGCGGGGTGCGTATCTCGGGCTTCGCTGGGATCATCGAGAAGCGCATCTTTACCGAGCGGTTCTGGAGAGCATTGCGTACGAATACTGGTTCTATCACAACATTTTACAATCTCCGGAAAGGCAGGTCCGAGCTCGGGTAATTTATGGGACCGGAGGAGGATCACGCAGCGACGTGTTCAATCAGATAAAGGCGGACGTTTTAGAATTGCCGTATATCCCGCTGCGGCAGGGCGAGACAGCTGCGTTCGGTTCTGCTATGCTGGCCGCCCACGGCGTAGGTCTGTGTCCGGACCTGGCGGCAATGCTGGAACGCTGTCGGCGAACAGGAAAACGGCAGGAACCGCAACCCGGTTTGGCTGCTGCTTACCAACGGTACGCGGAACGTTATGTACGGATTCTGGAGGACATGAACAAGCTTTACAAAGACGCCGAAATCGTGTAAAGTAGAAGAATCAAAGGGATTCCGGCAGCGCCTACAGGGACAGAAAGGAATGTGGTATCGATGGAGAAGCCAGCAAAAGAACTGCTTTTCGCAGAGGAACGTCAGTCTAGAATATTGAAACAGTTGAAGAAGGACAGGAAAGTTCTGGTCCCCCAGCTTTGCGAACAGTTTGGGGTGTCTCCGGTAACCATCCGAAATGACCTGAACGACATGGAGACCCGTGGGCTGCTGAAGCGGACCCATGGCGGCGCTATCCTGACATCAAAGACTGGTTTTGAGCAGAATACCGTCCAGAAATTGGTGAAGAATCAGGAACAAAAGGATGCCATTGGCAAGCTGGCGGCGGCGTTGGTGGAAGATGGCGATATTTTGGCGCTGGATACCGGAACGACCATTTGGGCCTTTGTTCGGCATTTGGTAGAAAAACGCAGGCTTACCGTAGTCACAAACGATTTGCAGATCGCTTCTTTTTTGGAAGAAGAAACGGATAGCACCATTGTACTGGCAGGCGGAACGGTCCGGCGGAATTATCATTGCACGATAGGCCCGATTACGTTATCCTGCCTGGAACATCTTCAGGTAGATAAATGCTTTTTGGCTACCAATGGATTTACGTTGGAACGGGGGTTGTCTACTCCGGATTTGCAGCAGGCGGAGGTCAAGCGGAAACTGGCTTCCCTGGGAGAACAGCGCATTTTACTGTGCGACAGTGAAAAAATGGGAAGCAGCTCTTTTGTTACGGTATTGCCTGCGCAGTCGATTCAGACGCTCGTTACGGACACAGGGCTGGACTCGGCGATTCAGGAACAGCTGGAACAGGCGGGAATCGAGGTTCGCCTGGCCTGAGCTCTTGTCCAAGAAGAAAGGGGAATCGGTAAAATTGAATCAGATTGGTATTTATTTTGCCTACTGGGAACGAGAATGGGAGGCAGATTATTGTCGTTATATCCAAAAAGTCAAATCTTGCGGATTCGACGTTCTGGAGATTGCGGCGGGTTCTCTGCCTGCGCTGACCTCGGCAGAGAGGGAACGGATTGCACGGGAAGCAGATGAGCAAGGAATTTCACTGACTTACTGCATCGGGCTGCCGGCCCGGTATGATCTGGCCAGCCCCCAGGCGGAAGTGCGCCGGGAAGGAATCGCTTACGTCCGTACGCTGCTGGAGTATATCCATACCATGGGAGGCGATGTGCTGGGCGGCATTCTGTATTCTGCCTGGCCGGCTAATATGCCTTCGTATGAGGAGAAACAGCGTGCTCGGGAACGAAGCATCGCATCGCTCCGGGAATTGGCCGGGGCGGCGGAATCGTTTGGCGTCCGGTGCTGTCTGGAAGTTGTTAACCGGTTTGAACAATATTTGTTGAACACGGTCCAGGAAGGCCTGGGGTATGTGGAAGAGATCGGCTCTCCGTTCGTCAAACTGCTGCTGGACACCTTTCACATGAATATCGAAGAGGATCGGATCGGCGATGCGATTCGTCTGGCGGATAAACAGATGGGCCACTTCCACATCGGTGAATGCAACCGGAAAGTTCCCGGCCCTGAGACAGGCCATATGCCATGGCAGGAAATCTGGGATGCGCTGCGGGATGTATCCTATTCCGGACGGATCGTGATGGAACCGTTTGTGACGCCGGGAGGACAGGTGGGAAGAGACATTCACATTCATCAGGACTACAGTGAAAACGCAGGAGAAACGGAACTGGACGCCCGTGCCGCAGCTTCCTGTGCTTGGGTCCGCGACAGTTTACAGAAAAGGAGTTGATCGGATGGAGAAAAAAAAGATTGGTCTGCTGACCATGTCGGATGGCAGATCTTATTTGCATGAAGAATACGAATCCATGAACCGAAATTATCAGGAGGAAATTGTACAGGTTCTGGAGGCTACCGGCGAATTTGAAGTGGTCGCCGGTCAGCGGATCATCAACAGCAATACCGCAGCAAAAGAAGAAGCCATCCGCCTTCGGGAAGCCGGCGTGGGGGCAACCATTTTTCACTATGCAATTTGGTGCTATCCTCAGTTTACGGCGGTGGCACAAAATTTTGCGCCGGGTCCTTATTTGCTGCTCAGCAACCTCCACCCATCTGAATGCGGTATGGTAGGTATGCTGGCCGCGGCAGGAACCCTAGATCAGCTGGATGTAAAATACAAGCGGCTTTGGGGGGCTGTTCAGGAGGACTCGGTACGGCGCAAATTGATTTCTTTTTTAAAAGCCGCTTGCGCGGTAACAAGCCTGCGCGGTATGACGTTCGGCAATTTCGGCGGCCGTCCTCTGGGCATGTACACGGCAGTGGCCAATGTGGACCAGTGGCAAAAACAATTCGGTATTGATGTGGAGAACATCGAACAGGATGATATCATCCGGGCCGGGGAACAGGTTTCCTCGAAAGAGGTGGAGCACGCATTTCAGTGGCTGGAACGTTATGTAGGGAAGATTGCTTATGACGGCGAGGGATTGACGCCGGAAAAACTGAGGCTGCAAATCCGGTCCTATTGTGGGTTACGGGATATCATTGCCCGGCGAAAACTGGATTTTATTGGAATCAAAGCCCACGGAGATCTGACGGATCGGTACGTTACCATGGATGTGGCAGAAGCGTTCCTAAACGACCCTTATGATTGGAACGGGCCTCACGAGCCTGTTGTGGCGGCTACCGAATCGGATATGGATGGTGCGCTTACCATGCAGCTGTTTAAATTAATATCCGGGTCGCCGGTATTGTTTGCCGATGTACGGCATTATGACAAAGAAGAACAGGTTTGGTTTTTTTCCAATTCCGGGACCCATGCTACTTTTTTTGCCGGCGCGTCTTATGAGCCGGCCGTCAACCTGGCCCGTGTTACGTTTTACCCGGAAACCCATTATTATCCTGCGGGCGGAGCGAGCGTTCATCATTTTGCCAAAAGCGGACAGGTAACGCTTGCCCGTTTGGCCCGGAAAAAGGGAAGATATGGACTGACTATCGTACCGGCGGAATTTGTAGAATTCTCCGAAGAGAAAATGCAGGAAATGGGAGGACGCACGACTCCTGCCTGGCCCTGTGCGTTTGCCCGGCTGGAAGTAGACGCGGATCGATTCCTGGGAGAATTTCCCTGCAATCATATTCATGGTGTATACGGCGACTATGTGGAGGAACTGAAAACGGCCGCTTATTTTCTTGATATGGATGTGACCGTGCTTTCGGAGAAAGGAAGATAGGATATGATAGGACAGAACAACAAGGATGCGCTGGCTGAATTAGCCGGTTATATTGATCAAACACTTTTGCGGCCCACTGCAAGCGATGGAGAATTGGAGGAATTTTGCCGGCAGAGCGCGTTGTATCACTTTAAAATGGTAGCGATCCATTCTTCCCCGGTGGCAAAATGCAAACGCTTTTTAGCGGACAGCGGCGTGCTGGTTGGAGCGGCGATCGGCTTTCCTCTGGGGCAGACTACCATACCGGTGAAGCGATATGAGACGGAACAAGCCATAAGCGACGGCGCAGATGAAATTGATTATGTGATTCATCTGGGGGAACTGAAAAATGGGAACACAGCCTATCTTCAGAAGGAGATGGAAACCATCGTGACCATTTGCCGGGATCATCAGGTAACGTCGAAAGTCATTTTTGAAAATTGTTATCTGACACGGGAGGAAAAACAGCTGATGTGCCGCATCGCCCGGCAGGTTGGGCCTGATTTCGTCAAAACAAGCACCGGCTTTGGGCCGGGCGGCGCGACGCAGGAGGACGTGCGGCTGATGAAAACGTTGGTGGGGGATGGCATTCGGGTAAAAGCGGCCGGCGGCATCCGGACGCTGCAGGATATGCAGGATATGCTGGCTGCCGGAGCCCAAAGAGTGGGGACCAGCGCCGGGGTTGCCATTTTGGAGGAGTGGAAAAAAATAAATTCGGAAAAGTTCTGATTTCGTCCGGTGTTCGTCTTGATTTTTCAGGAAATATTTGTTTTAATAAAAAGGGCTTACTTCGGTTGCTTGTTGGTTCCCACACAGGCAACCGTTCTTGTTTCCAGCCAAAATGAGACGTCATGAGGAACTGTGCGTCGAAAATGATTGTTTTGCCGCCCGGACGGGAGGCGGGATGGAGGAAGCATGCACGAAATATTACGAAAAATCGGGTTGTATGGTTTGGTGCCGGTGGTAAAGATCGATCGGACGGAGGACGCAATTCCTCTGGCGGAGGCGCTGTGTGAAGGCGGACTTCCCGTGGCGGAAATTACCTTCCGTACTTCCTGCGCAGCGGAGGCAATTCGGTCTATTACCCAATCTTTTCCGGAAATGTTGATTGGTGCGGGAACCGTGCTAACATGCCAGCAGGCAGATCAGGCAGCCGCCGCCGGTGCCAAGTTTGTTGTTAGCCCCGGTCTGAACCCCAAAGTCGTGGAGCATTGCCTCAGCAAGGGAATCCCGGTGACGCCGGGGTGTTCGTCTCCCAGCGATGTGGAGCAGGCTTTGGAATATGGACTGGACGTCGTAAAGTTTTTCCCGGCGGAAGCCGCGGGAGGCCTGCCGATGATTCAGGCAATGTCCGCGCCTTATCCGAACATTTCTTTTTTGCCTACTGGCGGGATTCATGAGAAAAATTTGCTGTCCTATTTGCAGAATGAGAAGGTTTTGGCTTGCGGCGGAAGCTATATGGTGAAAGCCGGCGATCTTCGCGAAGGTAATTTCTCCAGGATCACTCAGCTAACCCGAGGGGCGGTCAGCGCCATGCTGGGACTGGAATGGGATCATGTTGGTATCCCTTGTGCGGACGAGCTGGGCGCTCGGGAAGAAGCCGGTAAACTGTCCGCTGCCTTTGGTCTGCCGGAGAGGGAGGAGCCTGCGGCTCATTACGCCGGCTCGTTGTTTGAATGCATGAAACCGTCGTTGTTGGGGGAGAAAGGGCATTTAGCGATCCGGACCAATTTCCTGGAGCGGGCCGTGTTCTATCTGGAGTCGCGAGGCGTACATTTTTTGGAAGAAACGAAACAATACGATGAGAAGGGGCGGCTGTGTGCGGTTTCCCTGCGGGAAGACTTGCTGGGACTGGCTGTTCATTTGGTGCAGAAGGTATGACCACATTGTTTGGCGGGAATCCTGTCTGCCCACCGAGCCAGTTGAATACGATTCCCCCATTGGTGCTGGCCTATTTGGGCGATTCGGTATTTGAGGTGTTTGTGAGGGAGCGTTTGGTTGGCAGCGGAGGGCGGAATGTCAATTTGCTGCATCGGCAATCCATCGGATACGTGAAAGCGGCCTCACAGGCGAAGCTTGTCCAGATGATGGACGGACAGTTGACTGAGGAAGAGAGAAATGTGGTTCGCCGGGGCCGGAACGCCCATTCCCACACCATTCCGAAAAACGCGGATGTGGGAGAGTATCGGTACGCTACCGGTTTGGAAGCGTTAGTGGGTTATTTGTATTTACAAGGAAAAATGGAACGGTTGCAGACTTTATTGGAAGCAGCGTTCGAATCGTTAGAAGGAGAAGCAATTGGTGGAAGAGGAACGGATATACGGACGGAATGCGGTGATGGAGTCTCTGAAGGCGGAGCAGCCGATTAATAAGATTATGATAGCAGGAGAGCGGAATGGTTCGCTCCGTGCAATTTTGCAGCAGGCAAAGGAAAAGGGCATTCCCTGTCAGGAGGTCACCCGAGAAAGACTGGAGGAATTGTCCGGTACGAAGCATCATCAAGGGGTTCTGGCGTATTTGGCCGTACGGGAATATTGTGAGGTAGAGGATATTCTGCGTCTGGCGGAGGAGCGGCAGGAGCCTCCCTTCGTCATTGTTTTGGATGAAATTCAGGATCCCCACAATTTAGGAGCGATTTTGCGTACCGTAGAGGCGGTTGGTGCTCATGGAGTCATCCTGCCCAAACGGCGCAGCGCTGCTCTGACCGGCGCGGTGGCTAAGGCTTCGGCGGGAGCAGTGGCTCACGTTCTGGTTGCTCGGGTATCGAACTTGCCGGCGGTGCTGGATACCTTGAAAGAGAAGGGGCTGTGGATTGCCGGAACGGACGGCACAGGCGGGACCTCCTTTTTTACCGCTGACCTGCGCGGCCCGCTGGGGCTGGTCATCGGCAGTGAGGGAGCGGGAATGGGGCAGCTGGTACGAAAAAAGTGCGATTATGTTTTAACTATCCCCATGCGGGGAGCTGTTTCTTCCTTGAACGCCTCCGTAGCGGCAGGACTGGTTTTATACGAGATTTACAAGCAGAGAAGCATGGGACAATAAGGGGGCTGTACAAACAAGATGGATTTTCAAAACGAACTCAACGAACAGCAATATCTGGCGGTCACGCATCAGGAGGGTCCTTTGCTTATTCTGGCGGGAGCCGGCAGCGGCAAAACCAGAGTGTTAACCTATCGGATCGCTTATCTAATAGAAGAATGCGGCGTACCGCCCCGTCATATTCTGGCGATCACGTTTACGAACAAGGCGGCGCGGGAAATGCGGGAACGGGCCGGCCGTATTATGGATGGCTATACCGCCGGTATGTGGATCCAAACGTTTCATGCGGCTTGCGGCAGAATCCTGCGTGCTCACGCGGAAGCAATCGGCTTTACCAGCAGCTTTATCGTATACGATGAGGCGGAAGTCATGACGGTGATTAAGGATTGTATGAAGCGGTTAAACGTCGATGAGAAGCGGATTCCGCCCAAAACGATGCGGGCGGTGATTTCTCAGGCGAAGGATGACATGCTTTCCCCGGAAGAGTATAAGAATTCCGTGGAGGTGACGGATTATGTCTACCGTAAATACGCGGAAATTTACCAAATGTACCAGGACACGCTGAAAAACAGCAACGCCATGGATTTCGACGATATGATCCTGATGACCATTCGTTTGTTCCAGGAGAATCCGGATATTCTGGAGGATTATCAGGAGCGTTTCCGCTATATTATGGTAGATGAATACCAGGATACCAACCGCTCCCAATACCTTTTCGTGACGATGCTGGCCAGAAAATATCGGAATTTGTGTGTGGTAGGCGACGACGATCAGAGCATTTACAGTTTCCGGGGAGCGGATATCCGGAACATCCTGGGTTTTGAAAAGGAATACCCGGAGTGCCGTGTCATCAAGCTGGAACAGAACTACCGGTCAACTCAGAATATCCTGGACGCAGCGAACGGAGTGATCCGAAACAACAATACGAGGAAGGCTAAGGCGCTTTGGACGAACAAGGGAAAAGGGGAAGCCATTTTGCGTTATGCCGGAGAAGATCAGAACGAAGAAGCCTATTTTGTTGCCAATGAGATCCGCAAGGGTGTTGAGTGCGACCAAATGCGGTATGCGGACTTTGCTATTTTATACCGGATCAACGCTTTGTCACAAAGCCCGGAGAGCGCGCTGATGCGTATGAACATCCCTTATAAGGTATACGGCGGCATGAAATTCTTTGACAGGAAAGAGATCAAAGATCTTATCGCTTATCTCCGGGTGTTTGAAAATCCGTTGGATGAGATCGCGCTTCGGAGGATCATCAATGTCCCGCGGAGAGGGATCGGCGCTACCAGCCTGCAGTATGCGGAAGAAATTGCCGCAAAGGAGAAGCAGCCGATTTTTAATATTTTGCTGACGGCGGATCGGTATCCTGCTTTGTCACGCAGCGCGAACAAAATGATGTCCTTCGCCATTCACTTTTCCGAAGTGATGATGAGGAAGGACGACATGGCGATTTCTGAATTTGTGGAATATATTCTGGAGGAAATGGGGCTTCTGGCGGAATATCGCCTGGAGGATACCGTGGAGGCCCAATCCCGGCTGGAGAACCTGAAGGAATTCATTTCCGTTGCGAAGGAATACGAGGCGGATCAGCGGGAATCCGCAGAGGGAGAGCTCACGTTTTCCGGCTTTTTGGAAAGCGTGGCGCTCAGTTCCGATCTGGATGGAAAAGCGGAGGATGACAATTGCGTGACGTTGATGACGATCCACAATGCCAAGGGTCTGGAATTTCCCGTGGTGTTCGTGGTGGGTATGGAGGAAGGTATGTTTCCTTCTTACCGTTCCGCGGAAACTTATGATGGACTGGATGAGGAACGGCGGTTATGCTACGTGGCCATTACAAGAGCGCAGCAGAAACTGTATTTGACCAATGCCGGCACCAGAATGCTATATGGACAGACAACTCGGAACATACCCTCTCGTTTTCTGAAAGAGATACCCGATGAATTGCTGTCCAGTGCGGGAGGACGCCAAAAGGGAACGAATACAGAGAAAAAAGTTATCTCCTTGACCCAGCGGGATTCGGTCGGAGGAAGCGGCTTCCGGCGCAGTTCATCCGATTTTGCTCCTTTTGGCAGAGTGGTACACAACGTGGCGGACGTGAACAGCTACATACGGAAGACGCAGATATCCTCTCCGGAAGAATACCAGGTAGGACAGCGCGTTTTTCATAAAAAATTCGGTGAGGGTACGATTGCCAAGATCGAAGGCACAGCCGGTGACGCCAAGATTGAAATCCAATTCGATAACGTGGGCATGAAGCGTTTGATGCTGGCATATGCCAATCTGAAAATTTTAAAGGAGAGTTGACAAAGCGAAGCTCTGCAGGTATAATGCAAGGAATCACTTTATTGATTTATCACTGCATTGCGATAAAGTGGCAAGGAAAAGAGAAAAGAAAGGGCAAGCCAATATGATGAATGATTGGAAATTGTACACGCCGGATGGTGTGCAGGATCTCTTGTTCGACCAGTGCTTTCTCAAGCGGAATATGGAACAAAATATCCGGGAGCATTTGCGGCGCGGCGGTTACTACGAGTTGGAGACGCCTTCCCTGGAATTCTATGATGCGTTTTCTTCGGGAGCCGGTATCATTGAGCAGGAGGTTATGTATAAACTGGTGGATCAGGAAGGCCGCCTTTTGGTATTGCGGCCTGATCTGACGATTCCGGCTGCGCGGGTTTACGCTACCAAACTCAAAAACGCGGCCTTGCCCGTGAAGCTGTTCTATATCGGGAACGCCTTCAAATACAATGCGGCTGGCGGAGGACGCTCGAAGGAATTTACGCAGGCCGGATTGGAAATCATTGGTGCTCCGGGAGCTGCGGCGGATGCGGAAGCCATTGCGGAAGCCATTTTACTAGCCAAAGCGGTTGGCTTGGAGGACTTCCAGATCGATATCGGCCAGGTGGAATTTTTTAAAGGAATCGTCGAGGAGGCCGGCTTCAACAGCGAAGAGCGGGAAGAAATCCGGCAGGTGGTGGATCGCAAAGATTACGCGCAGCTGGAACATCTGCTGGGGCAGAAGTCACTGCCTTCTCACTTGTATGAATTGCTGCTGGGCTTGCCTAAGCTATTTGGCGACACGGAGGTCTTGGACAAAGCCGTGCTTTGCGCCAGGAATGAGCGGGCGTTACGCGCCATTCAGAATTTGCGGGAGATCTTAACGATTTTAGAGGAATATGGTCTGCGCCAATATGTTTCCATCGATTTGGGAATGGTCAACAGTCTTCATTACTATACTGGAACGATTTTTAAGGGATTTACATATGGAATCGGATTCCCATTCCTCAGCGGCGGGCGGTATGATACGCTGATCGGCAATTTCGGGGATGCGGCGGCGGCTACCGGTTTTAGCTTAGGCTTGAATTTGGTTATGCAGGCACTGTCCCGACAGGGGCAGGAAAGTCCGGATTGGCATTTTGACGCGTTTGTGGGCTACCAGGGGAGCGCCAGGAAAGAGGCCATACGGACGGCTTCCTATTTCCGCGAGCTGGGGATTTCTACCAGATTAGACCTTTCCGGTTTTGCGGAAGACGAGGCGTTGGAGTACGCAGCGGCGTCCTCCTGCAAAATGTTTGTTTACTTGCGGAGCGACGAGACCGTCCGATACTGTAATTTCAACAAAGGGACGGATACCTCCTTTGACTTTTCTACTATGATGGAAGGAGGCTGGCAGTTATGAAATATCTGAATGTGGCGTTGTCCAAAGGGCGTCTGGCTCAGTCCGCCATGGGTTTGTTCGAGCGGGCCGGCATCTGCGTAACGGAACTGAATGCTGACACCAGAAAGTTGATATTAACCGATGAGGAAAGCCTGGTACGGTTCTTTTTGGTGAAACCGGCGGATGTGCCAACCTATGTGGAATATGGGGCGGCCGACATTGGTATTGTGGGTCGGGATACGATTCTGGAGGAGGGCCGGGATTTGTATGAGATTCTGGATCTGGGTTCCGGTCGGTGCCGGATGTGCGTGTGCGGTCCGGAAAGCCTGCGGAACCGGCTGGACGATATTCCGAACAAACGAGTGGCCACGAAATATCCTCATATTGCTAAAGAATACTTTGAGCATGTCCGGAAGGAATCGGTAGAGATCATCAAGTTGAACGGCTCGGTAGAGCTGGCTCCGTTGGTGGGGTTGGCAGAAGTGATTGTAGATATTGTGGAAAGCGGACGTACCCTGCGAGAGAATGGGCTGGATGTCCTGGAAGTAATCGCGGATATCAGCGCCAGAATGGTCGTCAATAAAGTAAGTATGAAGATTCAGCGTGACCGGATCCTTTCTCTTGTGGACCGGATGAGAGAATCCTGAAAAAGGGTAGGTTCTTGCCGGATTGATATGGGGAAAGGAATGAGTGAATCGTGAAACGACTGGACATCAACAATCAGAACGACTTGCAGGATTTTTATCGTTTCTTTGAAGAACGCCGGATTACCCGGAACGAGAGGGCCGAGGAAGCGGCGGCTTCCATTATACGGCGGGTACGGGAGGAAGGCGATACGGCTTTATTGGATTATACCGCTTCCTTTGACCACGTATCGCTAAAGGCAGAGGAATTGCCGGTTTCTCATAAGGAATGGGATCAGGCTATGATAGAGGTGGAACCGGAATTGCTGGCGGTATTGGAACGGGCAGCAGGGAACATCCGGGTCTTTCATGAGAAGGAACGGGAACGATCCTGGCAAATGACAAGAGAGGATCAGACCGTCTTGGGCGTTCGGGTTACTGCCGTTGACCGGGCGGGAATATACGTGCCGGGCGGAAGCGCCCCTCTCCCATCCTCCGTACTGATGAACGCCATTCCTGCTAAAGTTGCGGGGGTGCGGGAAATTGTGATGTGTACTCCTCCTCGACCGGATGGAAGCGTAGCACCGGTGATTCTAGCTGCGGCTCGCATTGCCGGCGTAGACCGGGTATACAAGGTAGGTGGCGCTCAGGCGATCGCGGCTATGGCCTATGGGACCCATTCCATTCCTAAGGTGGATAAAATCACCGGCCCAGGCAATGCTTATGTAGCGGCTGCCAAGGCTAAGGTATATGGTGTCTGCGGGATCGATATGATAGCCGGTCCCAGCGAGATTTTGGTGGTAGCGGATCGCAGTGCCCGTTTGGAACTGGTAGCGGCGGACCTCTTGTCCCAGGCGGAGCACGATCCTATGGCGGCGGCGGTCTTGATCACAACGGATGGGAAATTGGCGGATACCGTCGACCAAGAGGTCCGGCGGCAGCTGGAACGGCTGGAACGAAAGAAAATTGCGGAACAATCCTGGGAAGAGAATGGATTTGTTATTTTGGTGCCGTCTCTGGAGCAGGCTTGTACGATTGCGGATTTCATTGCGCCGGAGCATTTGGAGCTTTGTGTGGAGGAACCGCTGTCTCTGATCGATTCCATCCGGCATGCCGGCGCGGTTTTTTGCGGCAATTGGTCGCCGGAGCCCATGGGCGATTATTATTGCGGCGCCAATCACGTTTTGCCTACCGGCGGGACGGCGCGATTTTCTTCTCCTTTGGGCGTTTGGGACTTTTGTAAGCGTTCCAGTCTGATTTATTACTCCAGGGCAGGATTCCGGCACGATTGTGCCGATGCGGAAGCGTTTGCCCGGGCGGAGGGTTTAACGGCCCACGCCGCATCCATCGCGTTGAGAAAAGAGGTTCTTTGAGATGAGTCGTTTTTGGACTGCCAATACCCAGGGCCTGGAACCCTATACGCCGGGAGAACAACCCGGAGGCCGGGAGAATATCATCAAGATCAATACAAATGAATGTCCCTACCCGCCGTCTCCCCGTGTCCTGGAAGCAATTCGGCAGGCTTGCGGGCAAGACCTGCGGCGGTATCCCAATCCGGATGCCCAGCCGGCGCGGCAGGCGTTTGCTGAGGCAAACGGTTTGGATGTGTCTCAGGTTTTTGCGGGGAACGGATCGGATGAAGTGCTTGCCATGGCGTTTGAGGCGTTTTTCGATGAGCAGCATCCGCTGTATTCACTGGACATTACGTATAGTTTCTATCCGACCTATGCAAAGCTATATCAAATTCCTTACTATACCATCCCGTTGCTGGAGAATTTCCAGGTGGACGTCGAAGGCCTTTGCGGGGTGCCGGGCGCGGTAGCGCTGGCCAATCCCAATGCTCCCACGACACTGGCCCTGTCGCGAAGTGAGATCGAACAAATTGTTGCCGCTCATCCCGATCAGGTGGTCCTAGTGGACGAAGCCTACGTGGATTTTGGAGCGGAGAGCGCACTGCCTCTGCTCCGCCGGTATGACAATCTTCTGGTGGTACAAACGTTATCCAAATCCCGTGCGCTAGCCGGGATGCGGATCGGTTTTGCCGCGGGTAGTCCGGAGTTGATTGCCGGCCTGGATCGGGTAAAAAATTCCTTCAATTCGTATACGTTGGATCGTCTGGCCATTGCCGCAGCGGTTGCCGCATTGGAAGACCAGGCGTATTTCCGGGAAATCACCGGGAAGATCCGGCGGACCAGGGAGCGCACGGCGGATGCTTTGCGGGCAATGGGGTTTGCTGTTCTGGATTCCCAGACAAATTTCTTGTTTGCCTCCCACAAACGAATCCCGGCCCGTGAACTGTTCCCCTTGCTGAAACAGCGAGGCATATTGGTTCGCTATTTTGATAAACCTAGAATTTGCGATTATTTGCGGATTACCATTGGTACCGAGGAGGAAATGGAACGTTTTATAGAGGAAATGGAGGTCTTGTGTCATGCGGGAAGCGGAGTATAAGAGAAATACCACGGAAACGAGCATCAGCGGGTCGTTGGTCATCGATGCGGAGGATTACATTGGCGAGGGCGTTATTGGGACCGGGATTGGTTTTTTGGATCACATGCTTACTCTTTTGTCCAAACACGGCTCGTTTTTGCTCGACATCAGCGCGGAAGGGGATCTGGAAGTGGATTGTCATCATACCGTGGAAGATGTAGGAATTGTGGTTGGCAAATTGTTTGACATGGCGGCGGGATCCCGGGAAGGAATCGCCCGCTACGGAAATAGTGTGGTGCCAATGGATGACGCGCTGGTTCAGGTAACGGTGGATTTCGGCGGACGGCCTTATCTGGTCTTCCATGCGGACATTCCGCGCGGCCTGTTAGGGACATACGATACGGAAGTAACAGAGGATTTTTTCAGGGCGTTGGCGTTCCAATGCGGCATGACGCTTCATATCAACGTTTTGTATGGGACCAATGCTCATCACATGATTGAAGGAATTTTCAAAGCCTTTGCCCGGGCACTGCGTGACGCGCTGACGGTGGACGGGTCGGTGAAAGGTATTCTTTCCACAAAAGGACAATTTTAGAGGAGGAAATGTATTTTTATGGCGTTTTTTGACAATATTAAATTCAATGAGCAAGGACTGGTTCCCTGCGTTGCTCAGGATTTTCACACAAGGGAGGTGCTGATGCTTGCCTGGATGAACGAAGAATCGCTTCGTCTTACCTTGGAAACCGGCTATTGTGTTTATTATAGCCGGAGCCGGCGTTGTCTTTGGAAGAAAGGCGAAACCAGCGGACACGTGCAAAAGGTGGTGTCGCTGACCGCCGATTGTGACGGAGATACTATTTTGGCTTTGGTGGAACAGACCGGGAGCGCCTGTCATACCGGGAATCGCACCTGCTTTTTTACCCCGGAAGAGCCCTCTCCGGCAATTGACAGCATTCTTCGGCAGGACTACGACGTGATCGCCGGCCGCCGGGAGCTGCCGGACGACGGTTCCTATACCAGCTATTTGTTTGAAAAAGGAATGGATAAGATTTGTAAAAAGATCGGGGAAGAAAGCGCGGAGATCATCATTGCTTCGAAGAACGGCATTAAGGCGGATACCGTGGGAGAGATGTCGGATTTTCTGTATCATATGATGGTTTTGATGGTGGAATGCGGTATTCGCTGGGAAGATATTTACGCAGAATTGTGGAAACGCCGAGGCGTGAAATCGCAAAAAGTTGAAAAATTAAGAAAAAGGGACAAAAAAGAAGAATAAGGAAGTTATTTTTCAAAAAACAGCTTTAGATTATCCAGGAGTGGATTTGTATTATTTGGCAATCTTCTTTATATTATAATCTAGCTGTTAGCACTCGGAAGATATGAGTGCTAACAACGACCTAAAAGAGACTAAAGGAGGATATCATCATGAAGATGAAACCATTGGGTGACCGTGTAGTCATCAAGATGCTGGAAACAGAAGAAACGACGAAGAGCGGTATCGTTCTTCCGGGATCTGCGAAAGAGAAGCCTCAGATGGCTGAAATCGTGGCGGTAGGGCCAGGCGCGGTAGTGGACGGCAAGCTGGTTCCGATGGAAGTGAAAGTAGGCGACAAGGTTCTCATGAGCAAGTATGCCGGAACCGAAGTGAAATTTGATGGTGTGGAATATACCATTCTGAAGCAGGGCGATATCCTTGCGATTGTTGAATAATTAGGAGGCGTAGCGATATGGCGAAGGAAATTAAGTTCGGCGAAGATTCCAGAAAAGCGTTGATCAAGGGTGTGGATCAACTGGCGGATACCGTTAAGATTACATTGGGTCCCAAAGGAAGAAATGTGGTTTTGGACAAGAAGTTCGGCGCACCGCTTATCACCAACGACGGTGTTACGATTGCGAAAGAGATTGAATTCGAGGATCGGTTTGAGAACATGGGCGCTCAGCTGGTAAAGGAAGTTGCTACAAAGACCAATGATGTTGCCGGTGACGGAACGACGACGGCTACGCTGCTGGCTCAGGCAATCGTTCGGGAGGGTGTGCGGAACATTGCCGCCGGAGCCAATCCGATGATCCTGAAGAGGGGTATTGCCGCGGCTGTGGATGCCGCTGTGGAAAGCATCGGCGCCAACAGCCAGAAGGTTCGCGGACGGGAAGATATTGCTCGGGTCGCGTCAATCTCCGCTAACGACGAGATCATTGGTACGCTCATTGCGGATGCCATGGAGAAGGTTTCCAACGATGGCGTTATCACGGTAGAAGAATCCAAAACCATGGGAACCAACTTGGAAGTCGTGGAAGGCATGCAGTTCGACAGAGGTTATCTGTCTGCTTACATGGCGACCGATACGGACAAAATGGAAGCGGTTCTGGAGGATCCTTACATTTTGATTACCGACAAAAAGATTTCCAATATTCAGGAAATTCTTCCGCTCCTGGAACAAATCGTACAGCAGGGCAAGAAACTGCTGATCATTGCGGAAGACGTGGAGGGCGAGGCTCTGGCAACGTTGGTGGTGAACAAATTGAGAGGTACGTTCACCTGCGTAGCGGTCAAGGCTCCCGGCTTTGGAGACAGAAGAAAAGAAATGCTTCGTGATATTGCGATTCTTACTGGCGGTGAAGTCATCACCGAGGAATTGGGCTTTGACCTGAAGGAAACCACCATTGCTCAGCTGGGCCGGGCAAGACAGGTGAAAGTATTAAAGGAAAATACCATTATTGTAGATGGCGCCGGCGATAAGGATGAGATCAAGAAAAGAATTCAATCCATCCGGGTACAGATCGAGGATACCACTTCCGACTTTGACCGGGAGAAGCTGCAGGAGCGTTTGGCAAAATTGGCTGGCGGCGTAGCGGTTATCCAAGTGGGCGCGGCTACCGAGACCGAGATGAAAGAGAAGAAACTGCGGATTGAAGATGCTTTGGCGGCTACCAGAGCGGCGGTAGAGGAAGGTATCATTGCCGGCGGCGGTACTTGTTTCATCATGGCGATGGATCAAGTGGAGAAGCTGCTGAAGAGCACTTCCGGCGACGAGAAGACCGGTGTTCAGATCGTTCTGAAGGCACTGGAGGAGCCGGTTAAGCAGATTGCCATTAACGCCGGTGTAGAAGGCGCCGTGGTAGTCGATAAAGTAAAGCATTCCAAGGCTGGCGTTGGCTACGATGTCTTGAAGGAAAAATACGTGGATATGATCGCTGCCGGTATCGTGGATCCTGCCAAGGTTTCCCGTTCGGCGCTCCAAAACGCGGCTTCCGTTGCGGCAACGCTGCTGACTACCGAAGCGGTGGTGGCGGATATTCCGGAGCCGGAGCCGGCGGCACCTGCCGGCGGCGGAATGGGCGGCATGTATTGATGACAAAGCGGGCTAGCCGTGTGCCTTTCAAACAATAGTCCGTTTCGGGGAGGAGTACGCCGGCCGGGTCAACAGGCCGGTATGCTCCTCCTTTTTATATTTTTGTGTGAACAAAGGAGGCGTGTCATGAACGATACCGAATTTTTTGTTTCCCGAAAGAAAAATCCTTATATGGTCTGGCTGCAGGCGGCCATCTTCATGGCAGCTGTGGGACTGATTGTTCTGCTGTATCTTGCAGCGGGCGGTATCGCGTTTGCGCCGGCTCCTTTTATTTTGCTGGCGGCATATCTCGGTATCCGTACCCTTTCCATTTACAGCAAATTGGAATTCGAGTATTCTCTTTCCGGCAACATTTTAAATATCGACCGGATTTATAAGCAAGTGCGCCGGAAACCGCTGCTGCGCATTACGGTTAGCGAAATTGTCGCCTTTGGCAGGATGGGAACGCCGGAACAGCTGGAGGCGGCGAAAAAGGTGGTAAAGGTTATTTGCTGTGACAGCCGGGAGGAAGATTTTCCGGTCTATTTTCTAACCTGTCAATACGAGGGAAAGGGCTTACATATGTTTATCATCGAGCCCAATGCGAAAATGCTTTTGGCCATGCGGAAACTGAGTCCGGTCGTGGCGAAAGCCCTGATGACGGAATCCTGAATTCTTAAATTTTGTTTGACATTCCAAGGCTTTCCCATTATAATATTGCAATTAAACATCCCGGGTCCGGGTTTGCCGTACACGGAGTGTTTTCTTTCTATAATTTCTTTGTTCTGCGTCTGTACGTGGCATGCAAAAATCAATAAGGAGTGAACGCATTGGCATTTATTTATCAGGAACCGTCCCATACATTTAGTGAATATCTTCTGCTTCCGGGTCTTACCAAAAAGAATTGCACCCCGGACAATGTGTTGCTGAAAACGCCTGTGGTGAGGTTTCGGGCAGGAGAAGAGCCGTCTCTGTCTATCAACGTTCCCCTGGTATCTGCGATCATGCAGTCTGTTTCCGATGATAAAATGGCTATTGCGTTGGCAAAGTGCGGCGGATTATCTTTTATTTACGTATCCCAGCCCATTGACCAGCAAGCGGAAATGGTAGCCCGGGTCAAAAAGTACAAATCCGGTTTTGTGGTGAGTGATTCCAATTTGACTCCTGATCATACTTTGGCTGATATCCTGGAATTGAAGAAGAGAAAAGAACATTCTACCGTTGCCGTTACGCAGGATGGTACGTCTTCCGGGCGCCTGCTGGGAATTGTGACCAGTCGGGACTACCGGGTAAGCCGTATACCGGTGGATACGAAAATCCGGGAGTTTATGACTCCTTTTTCTTCGCTGATTTATGCTAGAGAGGGAATCAGTCTGAAGGAAGCCAACGATATCATTTGGGACAATAAGCTCAACTGTCTTCCCATTATTGATGAACAGGACAATTTGAAATATCTGGTGTTTCGAAAGGATTACGATTCGCACAAAGAGAATCCTCTGGAGCTGCTGGATCGGCAGAAACGCTACATGGTAGGCGCCGGGGTCAACACCAGAGACTATAAAGAACGGGTACCCGCTCTGGTGGAGGCTGGTGCCGATGTGCTCTGCCTGGATTCGTCGGAAGGGTATTCGGAGTGGCAGAAGGATGCTATTGAATACATCAAAACAGAATACAATGGCGAGGTAAAGGTCGGCGCGGGAAACGTGGTGGATGCGGAATCCTTCCGCTATTTGGCGGATGCCGGAGCGGACTTTGTTAAAATCGGGATTGGCGGCGGTTCGATTTGTATTACGCGGGAACAAAAAGGTATCGGACGGGGGCAGGCTACGTCTGTGATTGAGGTCGCGGAGGCCAGGAACGAATATTTCCGGCAGACAGGGGTATATATCCCATTGTGTTCGGATGGCGGTATTGTGCACGATTACCATATCACGCTTGCGTTAGCCATGGGAGCGGATTTTGTCATGCTGGGCCGGTATTTTGCCCGCTTTGACGAGAGTCCGTCGTCTAAGTTAAATATTAATGGAAACTATGTGAAAGAATACTGGGGCGAAGGTTCCAACCGTGCCCGGAATTGGCAGCGTTACGATATGGGGGGCGCTTCGAAGCTTTCTTTTGAAGAAGGTGTGGATTCCTACGTCCCTTATGCGGGGCCTTTGCGGGACAACCTGGAGATTACCTTAGGGAAGGTCCGCTCGACTATGTGCAATTGCGGTGTTCTGTCTATTCCGGAATTCCACGAGAAAGCCAAACTGACAATGGTGTCGGCTACCAGTATCGTGGAGGGCGGCGCTCACGATGTGATATTAAAGGACAATAATTATACCAATGCCAAATGAGCTTTTGGATGTTGGAAAGCGGTTATTGGGTAGGAAAGAATTTTTGAGTGGTGTAGGAAGTCGTCCAGGGGCATGGGGATGCTTGTGTTTTCGGTAAAAACGTGGTTTCTTCACGACTTTTTTGGTGCCGCGGCGCGGCAGAATGGAGGGGTATTATGGCAGAAAAAGTGACACATCTTACCAAAGAGGGATTACTGTATTACCAGAATCAGCTGGAATATTTAAAAGGTAAGAAGAGCATGGAAATTGCAAAGCGCATTGAGATTGCCAGAGGGTTCGGAGACCTTTCCGAGAACTCGGAATACGATGATGCGAAGCAGGAACAGATGGAGAACGAGAGAGAGAAAGCAAGAATTGAAGCCATTCTAAAGAATTACGTTCTGATCGATGAGAACGATTTGAATACGGATGAGGTACGGCTCGGCCAGTTGGTTGTGCTGTATGATTGCGAATTGGAAGAGGAAGTGGAATACTATTTGGTGGGCTCCACGGAGGCCAATCCGCTGGAACGGAGGATTTCCAACGAATCGCCTGTGGGCCGCGCTATCCTTGGTAAGAAAAAGGGCGATGTGGTAGATGTTGAAACACTGGATGGCGTGATCCAATACCGGGTGGAAGACATCAAGCTTCCAACAAAATAAGATTGGGATGGTGAGTATCTTTGAGCGACGGCGCAGAAAATAACATCGTGACAGAGGAGCAGGAACAACAGGATATCAGTGAGCAGATGCAGATTCGGCGGAAAAAGTTGGCGGATCTGAAGGCCAGTGGAAACAATCCCTATGCCATTACCAACTATCAGAAGACCCACCGGTCCGATGAGGTGATTCATGGGTTTCAGGAAGATGTGGAACAGCAGGTTACCATTGCGGGCCGTATTTTGCTGAAACGTATCATGGGGAAGGCTAGTTTTGCTCATTTGCTGGACAGCGCCGGTCAGATTCAGATTTATGTCCGCAGCGACGCCGTGGGGATGGATGCGTATACCGATTTCAAGGCTTATGATATCGGCGATATCATTGGTGTGTCCGGCACGGTATTCCGGACCAAGACGGGTGAAATCACGGTGAAAGCCACCGAAGTAACGTTGCTCTCCAAATCCCTGAATCCGCTGCCGGAGAAGCGGCACGGTTTGAAGAACCTGGATTTGCGTTATCGTCAGCGTTATGTAGATTTGATCGTCAATCCGGAGGTGAAGGATGTTTTTGCAAAGCGGTCTCAGATTATCCGGGAAATTCGCTCTTTTCTGGATAACCGGGGCTATATGGAAGTAGAGACTCCCGTTTTACACAGCATTGCCGGCGGCGCGGCGGCCAGACCGTTTATCACGCATCACAACACGCTGGATATCGACATGTATTTGCGGATTGCATTGGAACTGCATCTGAAGCGTCTGATTGTCGGTGGTTTTGATAAGGTATACGAACTGGGCCGTGTTTTCCGGAACGAGGGTATGTCCACCCGGCACAATCCGGAGTTTACGCTGTTGGAATTGTACGAGGCGTACACCGATTACAACGGAATGATGGATATTACGGAATCGTTGATTCGGACGGTTGCTCAGAATGTTTTGGGGACTGCGGTAATCCGATACGGAGATATCGAAATCGATTTGTCGAAGCCGTTTACCAGACTGTCCATGCTGGATGCCGTCCGGCAATATGCCGGAGTGGATTTTGGTCAGATTACGACGCTGGAGGAAGCCCGGCAGGCGGCAAAAGAGCATCGGATCGTTTATGAGGAACGGCATGGGAAAGGAGACATCCTTAATCTGTTTTTTGAGGCGTATTGTGAGGAGCATTTGATTCAGCCTACGTTCCTGACCAATCATCCTGTGGAGATATCGCCTCTGGCCAAGCGAATGCCGGAGGATCCGGAGTATACGGAACGGTTTGAATTGTTCATTCTTGGCCGGGAACATGCCAATGCGTTCTCCGAACTGAACGATCCAATCGATCAGCGGGAACGGTTTGAACGGCAGGCGGCGCTGAAGGCTGGCGGTGACGAAGAGGCTAACGATGTAGATTATGATTTCTTGAATGCGTTGGAGTATGGTATGCCTCCCACGGGCGGGCTGGGAATCGGCATCGACCGTTTGGTGATGCTGCTGACCAATTGTCAATCGATTCGGGATGTACTGTTGTTCCCGACAATGAAGCCACTTGATTAAAGAAAGCTTCAAAAACGGCGTAAATGGTGTGCTACCCGTCAAGTAGACAATGAAAATATTTAAACTTTTCCTGCCCGGTGTTTTGCCGGGCAGTTTTTA
>PPYF01241812.1_pt1 | contig 40843 bp, 32 predicted proteins | sample 1559871 | NCBI WGS metagenome assembly PPYF01 (sample SAMN08240021, study PRJNA423297) | Human gut metagenome, whole genome shotgun sequencing project.
GGCTGAGCGCCGTTATTAAGCCGCATACAGTAAAAGAAAGCAACAGCTTGTACCGCACGGTGGCACGCCGTCCAAGCGGCACCGTGCCGGAGGTTGCGGCACATATCGGCAAAAGCCGGGCATATACCGCTGCCAAATTCAAAGAGGAAACCGGAAGAAGTGTGGGCGAATACATCACCGAATGCCGCATGAAGGAAGCGAAAAACCTGCTTCGCCATACCAATATGTCATTGGCTGAGATCAGTGCGTATCTTCACTTCGCAAATCAGCCTTATTTTCAAAATGTATTTAAGAAATATTTCGGCATCACACCAGCAAAATACAGGAATCAATAGGGCTTAATCACTTTTGGATACAGCTTGTGTAGACACAGACGATTGCATGATTGTATAATCCATTATCGCAATTTGAACGAAGTTTAGGAGCAATATCGGTCTGGTCAATACACGGCAAAAAATTACTGTCTGCGCATATAACTACTTGCGCAGACAGCATCTCGTATTTTATTGGAGAAAATACCCTTGACAAATCTCGTCTCACGAAGCGATTAAGTAAGATGCGGATTAAAATGGTACATCCCATCGACAAAAGGGATTCGTTCAACACTCACACCATCCTATTCTTGTGCTTTTTGTTTGGGTGCGATAGAAAACCCATTAAAAACCTTTATTGTATTTGATTTGCCCATACAACATCAAGCCCAGACCTACAATAACCGCCAGGGCTATAAGGAATCCCATGATTTCTTCATTCCAGAAAGAATATAGCCTAACACAACAAACTTTGGAGGCACAACTGTCCTATGATCCACCAGAACCAACAACAGGAAAGCCCCTGACAATGAGGCTTCCCTGTATCCATGTTTTCTTTCCCTCGGAATGGCTTTACCTCTCCTCTCCGCGGGACTTTTTCTCATGGGTGAGCAGTTGTCCCGCTCGCTCTTGGTTTTCTTTCAGTTTTTGCAGCTGCGCTCGTACCGAGGTTCGATCTGCTTTTTGCCGCAAGGTGTCTGTAATGATATCCACATTTTCCTCTGTCATCACGCCAGGATACTGCTGTTCAAACGTCAGCAGCATCTCTCTGTTTTGATGTTCACCTTCTATAACTTGTTCATATAACGTTTCAATTTGACCGCTGCTCATCGTATCCTGTATGAATTGGCGGGACAATTCCGACAGCGCTTCCCAGCCTCCGTACAATTCCGTAACCGCACGGTGGATTTGTTCCAATGTGATTGGCGTTCCTCGGTTTTGATGCTCGGTCAGAATTCCTATCACGTCTGACAAATCATTTTTATACCGCCTTCCCGCCCGCAGTTTCATGGCAATTAGATACTCTGCCGAGACGGTGCGGACATGCACCACATTGGAAAAGGTACGGTAGTAGACTGAAACTTCTGTTAATCTGGATGAATAGGACGCCGTCTGACGGAAATCCGCATTCAGCCAGCCATTTGGCAACCCCATATGGTCGCATACGGCATTGATGGCGTCTTTCATGCTGGATGCCGCTTCGATGACCGCATCCACATCTGTGGTAGCATTGCGGAACCCGTAGTTGATCAAGACGGAAGCTCCACCAACCAGAATCAGCTCTGCTGGCATACTTTTTCCAACTCGTTTCCGATACTCCTTAGCAACAGCTTGAAGATAGGTATCAATGTTTTCTTTCGTAAATTCAAACTCTGCTTCAGACGACATCTCGCACCTCGCTTTCCACTATATTAAATCTCATAAATTCGGGGATCGCTTCGCTTTCGGCGTGTTTTAAAGCCTTGTCGTTGCCTGCTGCAAGGGACACCGCCATCACACTGGCCGGATAAACTGGCTTTTCCAGCTTGCACCGACGCAGAGTATTGTAGTCGCTGCACAGCGGCACGTCATGTAGACGGCTGAGGTAATCGAGCATGGCCAGCAGATACAGGCTTTCAGGGTACCACAGCCGGTCATAATAGGTTTGAATGACATTGCTGTCCAGCAGGTCCATCATAAATTCCACGTCCCCCATTTCCTTTAGTCGGTGGCATACGGAGCTTTTGAAATTTTCAAAGCTACTGCGTTTGACCATATAGGGACGTAGCAGGTCCTCCATGGAGATATCCAGTGCTTGAGCCAAGTGATACACTGTCTCGGCGCTGCACTTAGCCAGTTGCGTTTTGCCGTTGCAGATGTCGTTAAGGGTCATATAGGGCACCTTGCTCTTTTTTGCCAGACGATACATGGACATGTTCTTTTGCTGTAACGCGGATTGGATGGTCACTTGGTCTCACCTACCTTTCCTATATTATACCGGCATACCGTTATAATGTCAATGAGCCACTTGGGACAATGACAACGATGACGATACCGTTGGGATAGTCCTTTGCGTGAGGATATGTCAAAATCGCCGTCATCATCGTCATGCCGTCATTTTCGCGGATAATGCTACAGGGAAGCCAAGAGTTATGTGACCTCTATTGTACAATAACAGGGGCGGCGGTCACCCGTCGCTCCTGCTTTTCATCTGGCAGAATCCGTTTTCATTTGGGCCTGCTCACGCGCCCATGCTTCGCCGGCTGGATCCACTCACCCAGCACAGACGCAGCCTGCTGTTTGCTCTCCAGCGGGGGATGGCAATAGGTGCATTCCAGGAAGCTAGTGTCCGCATGGCCCAGCAGTTCCGCTGCTATCTGTTTGCTGGTATTATTCTGCAGCAGATAGGTGGCGAAGAAATGGCGCAGGCTGTGTACATTCAAATTTTCTGGCAGACTGTTCTCCCGGAGAATTTATTTGAGCTGGAAGGTGAAGGTGCCGAGCACCATAGGGTCACAAAACAAATCAAATCCGAACCTTACGCCGGTTGGCGGCGGGTTCGGATCTGTTGTTTATACGGTTTGAAAAATGCGTCGGTGGCAATCTGCACCACATCGCATTTTTCTGTCGGCAGAAATAGTAGTAAATTTCTAATAGTCAAACACGTGTTCACCGACTTGTATGGTCTGCGTAAGCTGCTCGCCCACATACGGTTTGCGGATCTCCACCAAGTTGATAACGGTATATCCATGCTTTCGAAGGAAACCAATCATACCGTGATTGTTCGGGTGAACGTAGTTGAAAACTGTATTCTCGCCAAAAGACTTTGCTAATTTCTCAGCCTTTTCAAAGAGTTGGGAAGCAACACCCATTCTGCGGAACTCCGGTTTTGTGTAGATCGACTCCACCCATACACAAGGTTTATCCACGCGGCAAACGATGTAACCGACATATTCGCCATCACAGACCGCCGCATAACACAGAAAATTTGAATATATGTATTCCTTCATTTCGCTTGCTCCTGCATCTGTATCAGGAAGTGCATTTATCCCTTTATAGCTTTTCAAAGCAACCCGAAATTCAGCGACGAGGGAGCCCAATTGGTCGTAGTTATCTTCGGTTATCTTTATAATATCCATAACCATTCTCCTTTTACTTATGCTGCCGACATATCAGCAATGAGTTGTATCGTATCGGCTCTGCAAATATTTTTAATTTCGATTTGTATTCATATCAAGGAGGACCGCCTATGAAAAACTATCTTTATTGTTACTTCTGGTTATATCTTTCTCATTCGTATTATCTGGCTGTATTGTAACAGATCCATTAAAATAAACCTTTATTGTATTTGATTTGCCCATACAACATCAAGCCCAGGCCCACAATAACCGCCAGGGCTATAATGAATCCCATGATTTCCTCATTCCAGAAAGAAAGAATATAGCCTAACACAAGGGAAAGGCCAATAATCAGTGTACCAGTTCCAACGACCTTTCCGTACTTTGGAATGTCTTCTTCTTCTACTCTTCGTCTGTTGTATGAGTGAACTGTACTAATATTACCTGTGATATTTACAATGCCTATCACAGATATACACAACCCTAAAATCAACATCATAATATTCTCCATGGTTACCTCCCTAAAAATAGAACAGTTCCTCGAATTTTTTGTCCAATGCAATACAAAGTATAAGCGCCAATTTTGCAGTTGGATTAAATTGTCCTGTTTCAATAGAGCTTATTGTGTTTCTTGAAACGCCTACCATTTCTGCAAGCTGAGCTTGAGATAGATTTGCTTCTGCTCGAACTTCCTTTAAATGATTTTTTAAATGCAATTCTTCTTTCATACTCTAACCTCTAAAAGAGAGCGAACAAACCCAATAAAAGCAAAAATAGAAAGTATTAAAAATGCGATCGCCACCATCAAATCACTCTTTCGTTTCAACTTGATAAATCGAACGATCCAATGTGTCGTAATTATGCTAAAGTATATAACCCAAGGACTATAAACCATCGTATTAACCAAAACAGATGACAACACAGACAGTAAGCAACAAACGAATGCACCTACTCTACTTGCATAACTGCCGGCTTGATTTTGCACTTCCATTTCCACTAAATCTTTATTGCAATTCTCTTTTCTACTTGCATTTAAAATCTCTTCCTTTTTCACCATAGTCCTCCATTCCAAGTTTACTTTGCACGATTATATTGTATCATTGACAAGTATACTTGTCAATGATACTTGGCGTGTTCCGCTTTACATGGACAGATTTCTTCTTGTTCACGGTCTACTTTAAGGGGAGGATACCATAGCTTGTACATGGATCGGCTGCATCAGCAGCCATTTTTCGCAATACTCTACAGCTGTGGGCGTTTTCCGGTGAAAAGTGGCATACTCAATCTGTTCCATGCATGCGTTTCTTTGTTATATAGTTCATTAGGCGTTTTTACGCAGAGCGGTACGGGCTTTCCATTCGCATCTTTGATTGACTTTCTTCATTATGCACCTCCATTTCGATTCCCAGGCGATTGGCGAGTGAACCGAATGGAGGCGGGGATCGACAGCGACATATTTCGGGCGCTTTCCCGAAAAATCGACACCAAAAAGCGCCAGCTCCCCGCAATGGGAAACTGGCGCAATTAGAAAGCATCTCGTTGGTGTAGAAAGTCCAGATTCAATTCGACTCTATCTATTCAAGCTCCGGAAGTTACCCCAAACCGGAGAAAAACAAGTGCCTCAAACGGCCGCAATTCTAACGTCCGATTATTCGTCTTGTAGTTGGATAAAGCTATTTCTTCATGCTTCCATTGTGCCAAAAGCGGACACGCCGCCGGAGTATCTGTGAAATTGCACAGAATCAGGGCCTGCGTATCCCCAAGCATTCTGGAATAGGCATAGATTGCATCATCATCTGGTAACAGAAGGCTGTAATGGCCATACAGAAAAACATCTTGCGCTTTCCGCAGCGCCAGCAGCCTTTTGTAAAAGCTGTAAACGGAATCGGGATCGCCGACCTGACTCTGTGCATTGATATGGGGATAATTGGGGTTTAGCGGCACCCAGGGACAACCGGTTGTAAATCCAGCGTTCTTTCCGGCATCCCACTGCATTGGTGTGCGCGCATGTTCCCGGCTGATATAATTGATCGCTTTCATCATATCTTCGTGGCTGACGTCGCGTGTTTGCGTCTGCTCCCAATACCCGTTCCGGGTATACACATCGTTGATTGCGCCGATATCTTCAAAATGGGTATTGGTCATGCCAAGTTCTTCGCCCTGATAGATATACGGCGTACCCTGCATAAGATACAGGCATACCGCGAGCATTTTGGCAGACAGCTGCCGTTTCTCTTCTGTTGATGTATCACCGAACCGGGATACGACCCGGGGTTGATCGTGGTTGTTCCAGAACAGTGCGTTCCATGCTTTCCCGTCCAGCTGTGTCTGCCAGCGCGTCATGATCCTTTTAATGTCTGACAGCTTCCATGGATGCTCCGGGCTCCATTTGCGGCTTTCGCCGCCGTCAACATCCATCAGCTCAAACTGGAACACCATATTCAGCTCGCCTTCATCGAAACCGGCATACTGGCAAGCAAGCTCCGGTGTCACATTCGCGTTTTCGCCAACCGTGAGACAATCATATCTGCTGAGCACCCTGCGGTTCATCTCTTTCAGATATTCATGCACATGGGGGCCGTTGGTGCATTGCCCAGTGTAATCCCCATATTGCCCATCCATCCGCAGCGGTCCATCATCAAACCCAGCCTTTGAAATCATGCTGATCACATCCATGCGGAAGCCATCGATCCCTTTTTGAAACCAAAAATCCATCATATCAAATACATCGCTGCGAACCTTGGGATTTTCCCAGTTCAAATCGGGCTGCTGTGGCGTAAAGAGATGAAGATAATATTGGCCGGTTGGTTCATCATAGGTCCATGCAGGGCCGCCGAAGCATGCCCCCCAGTTGTTCGGCGGCCCGCCGCCGGGAGAAGGAGAGCGCCAGATATAGTAATCCCGTTTCGGATTTTCCTTTGTACTGCGGCTTTCAATGAACCACGCATGACGGTTTGAGGTGTGATTGACCACCAGGTCCATAATGAGCCGCATCCCTCTCCGATGGACTTCCGCCAGCAACGTTTCAAAATCTGCCATCGTGCCGAAATCCTGCATAATAGAGCGATAATCGCTTATATCATAGCCATTGTCAATGTTGGGCGACTGATAAACCGGGTTCAGCCAGATGGCATCCACCCCTAGATTTTCAATGTAATCCAGCTTCTGCGCGATTCCGTTCAGATCCCCGATCCCATCGCCGTTGGAATCATAAAAGCTGCGGGGATAGATCTGATAGACGGCGGCTTCTTTCCACCAAGCTCTTTTATCGGATCCCATAGCGCTCCCTCCTTATCTGGATGGCAAAAGGATGTCTTTCAGCTGGGTAAACGTATGCAGCTTGAAAGCCGATGCCAGGTGCCATTGCGCTGTGCCCAAAACCGCGCAATCCATCCCTCCCGCCACGGCAGCTTCCAAACCGGCAGGGGCGTCCTCCACTACAAGGCACGCATGGGCGGGCAGCTTCAGCATCTGCGCGGCTTTCAAAAACACTTCGGGGTCCGGCTTGGAGCGGGTGATATGCGTCCCATCGCATACGGCGTCAAACAGGTTTTCCGCACCGAGCTGGTGCAGAATAAACCCGGCGTTTTTGCTGGAGGAGCCAACCGCCAGCTTCAGTCCCGCGCCGCGCAGTTCGCGCAGCGTTTCCCGTACCGCAGGGGACATATCGGCCGGCGTCATCTGATACAAAAGGCGGCGGTAACGTTCGTTTTTCTCCTCCGCCAGACGCAACTTTTCACTTTCTGTAAACTGAAGCGGGCTTTTTTCCAGAATGATTTCCAGACTTTCCATGCGACTGACTCCCCGCAGGCGCTGGTTGATAGTCTCGTCAAAAGGAGCTTTGGCCTCTGCAGCTGTTTGCTGCCACGCTTCATAGTGGAACCGGTCCGTTGTGCACAGGACACCATCCAAATCAAAAATAACGCCTTGATAGTTCATGTCTGTTTCTCCTGTCCTGTTGTAGTAAGCGCCGACCCTTCGACAAGCGTCCACCGCCTGCCGCCGATCAGGAGCTGCACAGAGGGACCGCTGATGTGCGTGACTGTGATGCAGTCGTGTGTCAGTTCAACAGCCAACTGCGCGCCGCGCCATGTAATGCGGAACTGCAGACCCCTCCACTCTTTGGGAAGGTTATTCGAAAGCACCAGGGCTTCGCCCTGCCACTCCCCCCCGGCAAAACCACAGATGGCACACTGCCAAATATTGCCCATGGATGCGCTGTGGATACCCTCGTCCGATGAGTGCGGTGTCGGCCCTAAATCGATCGCGATTGCATGGCGGTAAAATTCAAGCGCCATATCTCCCATCCCCATCCATGCGGCCAGAATGCAGTGCTGCCCATGGCTGAGTGATGAGTCGTGCAGTGTATGGGTCTCATAGAACAGGAAATTTTTACGCCGCACCGCATCATCGAAAAGGGTAGGGAACACGCGAAGGAGCATCACCAAGTCCGCCTGTTTGGACACCATCATTCGGTTCATCTGCGCGGGGCTGTGATCTTCGTAAATAGAAGAAACCCCTTGTTGCGCCCTGTATCGGCCAAGATCAATCTCCTCCAGGCGGAGATACTGCGCATTTTGCGGTACGATGCCGTTTTTTCCAGGCTGAGGAAGATACAGCTTTCCTCTCTTCTCGCAGAAGTCGCTATGCAGCGCTTCCAGCGAGTATCTGTCCGACAGCATCGCGTAGGCGGCGGGCCAGCGTTCCCTCATCTGAGCAATGATATCGCACGCACGCTCCAAATTGTATGCAGCCAGATAATTGGTAAAGGCATTGTTGTCCACATGCTCTTTGTATTCATCTGGGCCTATCACATTACAGATCTCATACCGCGCGGTTTCCGGCTTCCATTCCAGGCGACTGCTCCAGAACCGCGCCGTTTCAATCAGAAGCTCACATCCGTAGCGTTCCATAAATTCATCATCGCCCGTAGAGCGGTAGTACAGCCAGACCGCCCACGCGATATCCGCGGTGATATGGTGCTCCAGCTGGCCGGTAAGAATGGGGATGCTTTCTCCCGTTACCACATCGGCCGCGCCGTAAAGCGGCGTCACTTCCCCGTCGTCCAGCCATGCGCTTTCCCACGGGAACATGGCGCCTTGATATCCGTTCTCCTCTGCCTTTTTGTATGCGCCGGGCAAGGTCCGCCAGCGGTATTCCAGCAGGGTGCGCGCAGACGCCGGGTCTGTCAGCAGATAATGCGGCAACAGGAACATTTCTGTGTCCCAGAACGAGTGACCCTTGTAACCTTCTCCCGTCATCCCTTTTGCGCCGATGCCCACACGATTATCATCGCGTTTGATCATAATATTCAAATGATACAGGGCAAAACGGATGCCCAGTTGGTCGAAAGGACTGCTGCTCTCAATCAAAACATCGTTTTTCGCCCAGTACTGTTCCCATCTGCCGCTGGATAACTCAAGCAGCTCCCGGTAAGTATTCTCCCGCAGCGTCCGGATGCAGGTGTCACCGGCGCTGCTCACCAGCCTCTCTTCTGTAGTCCCGGAGAGGCCGAAAGAAACGAACGCCTGGTCACGCCCAGTATGGTAGCAGGCCAGCTTTTCCATTTCCAGCGTTTGCCCCGGCTCCAGGGAAAAGGTATATCGGTTCACAAAGCGCCGGCGTTCCATGACCGGCAAGGCACTCTCTGCCGGAAGGGAAAAGCGATGCAGGCAGTGCACCGCCACCGGGATATTGGATTGACCGGTGCGTGTGCACAAGCGAAGGATATCTCCATCCAGCAGGCGCCTGTTTCCCTCGAGGAAGTGCTGCGCCCCTGTGTTCGTACCGCGGGAATCGATACCGCTTTCCAGTATCAGCGTGACAGGCGTGTTCAGCGGTGTGATTTCAATTAGAAATGCGGCCAGATGCTCATTTTCCAGCGATACGAATCGCCGAAAACACAGTTCCAGCCCGACCCCGCCTGGGCTCTTCCAGCGCACTTTTCGCACGACTTCTCCCGTGCGGAGGTATAATGTGCGGGAATAGCTTTCCAGCGTCCCTTCGCTGAGCGCCACGCGCTCATTGTTTACGAGCATTCGCAGTCCGGCTACGTCCGGCAAATTGGGCAGTTCGGTTACTTCATCGGGCATCGCCTTGTTAAAAGTACCCGTGATGAAGGTCCCACGACGCTGACCTGTATAATCCTCTTCCAGCGCACAGCGAAGATTGATATATCCGTTGCCCTGTGCGAAAATGGATTCGCATTTTGCGATATGCATGGGATTAAACTCGTTTTCTTCAACGGCCCATCCCAGCGGCTGTTTTTCATAATTCATAGGCGTTCTCCTTATAAAAAGAGTGCATCACACATCATTCAGCCGTTGCTCATCCTTTAATTCCAGATGCTGCCACACTGGCCTGTACCTGTTCCTGTGCCAGCGCATACAAAAGAATACCTGGCAGGATCACGATCGTAAGCGCCGCGAACAGCTGCGTATAGTTGTACGAAAATTCACTGGTGAAAAAGGCTAGCGCAATCGGCAGTGTGCGCTGGCTGTCTGAAACCGTCAGTAGCGAGGCAAAGTAGTATTCGTTCCAGTTGCCAAGGAACATCAGAATGCCCGCTGTAGCCAGCGCGCTTTTCGCAAGCGGCAGGTTGATAGAAAAAAAGGTTCGGACAAATCCGGCACCCTCAATTGCCGCCGCTTCGTCCAGGCTTTTGGGAATCGCCATGAACCCGGCTTTCAGCACAAAAATCGACATCGCCATACCGGCGGACAGATACACGAGCGTGACACCCCAAATGTTGTCGTATAGGCCGAGGTTCATAATCAAGCTGAAAATAGGCTGTGTTTTGCTGTGGCTGGGTACCAGAAGTGTAATGGTGAACAAAATGAACAGCAGTTTTCTGCCAGGAAACTCAAATTTTGCAATCACATAGGCGCCCATGGCGTAAAACAGCAGTGACACCAGCGTGGAGGTGCCTGCGGCCAGAAGGGAATTCACAAAGTAGAGCGGGAAATTGTAGGTTTCAAACAGTTGGACAAACGTATCCAGCGAAAAGGAGGACGGCCATGACAAGGGAGTGGAAAGGATCTCACCATTCGTTTTAAAGGCGGATATCATGACCCAGAGAATCGGAAATATGGAAATGACAACAACGAAGGCCTGAACAAGATAAACAAACACCCGTGTCGAATATTTTTTAGCTGCTTTCATCGTATCACCCCGTCTCAATAATCCGATTCATCCATGCGGAACGCCTTGTTCACAACTGCAAGAATGATCAGTCCGATCACAAACATCACTACGCCCACTGCATTGGCATAGCCATAGCGGTAATCCATGATCCCCTTTACCAGGATAATCGGAAGGCTCATCGTATCGTCACCGGGTCCACCTGCGGTCGTAAGCGCGATCTGCTCATACATGGCTATTCGGGCAGTCAGGGAGCAAATGATGCTCGTGCCGATGGCACCGCGGCACAGAGGAAGCTGGATATAGCGGATCAGCTGCCACCCCGTGGCACCGTCAATGCGAGCCGCCTCACACAATTCGTGAGGGATATTCATCAGGTCTCCCAGTACGATCAATGTGACGATTACCGCGTAGAACAGCCATGTCAGCGTTACCGCCCAAAACGCCCATGGGGATTTATAAAACCACTGGACGCTGAAATCAGGGTCGAATACACGAATCACACTGTTTAAAACGCCGAAATCATTATTGAAAATAAACTTATAGATCATGGCCCAGGCTGCCGCGCTGATGACGTTGGGGATCATGAATACAGCGCGGGTAAACTTCCAGCCATGAGGACGCTGATATAGTACGAATGCAACAAGCGTCCCAAAACCCACATGCAGGAACATTGCAACGATGCACCAGTAAAACAGATTTTTCAATGCAATCAAAAAAGAGCTGCTGCTGAACAGGTTAATATAATTCTTGATGCCGTTGAATACTGGTGCATTGAAGCCGTCCCACTTGGTAAATGAAGTGGCAAACACCTGCACGATCGGAATCACATAGAACATGGCAAAAATCACGACGGTAGGCAGGAGAAACAAATAGATCCATTTATAGTTCTTCTTCTGCATCCGGCTGACTTTGGACCGTGCGCTTCTGGAGACAGCAGCGGTTTTCATTGAAGGCACTCCTTTCCTCGCGATGTATCACGTATCCCCAAAAAAGCGGCGCGCCGCCGACTGCATGCAGAAGGATTGCGCGCCACCCCATACTGTACTACGATAAGACTGCTTTATTCCGCCGTAGCTTCAGCGGCCTTATCGGTCATCCATTGTGCAAACTCATCTGCCGTATAAGTACCGTCGGCCAGCGAGGGCAGAAGCTTGCCGAATTCGGTATTTGCAACAGAAGCGGGGATGACATCAAGAATGCAGGGGACAAAAACAGTATCTTCCGTGGTATCAGCCGCAAGATCTGCCAGCACCTGCGTTTCGCCCTGCTTCGCAATAAACTCTTCGCTGTAGTCCAGCTTCGGCGCGTCGCCGCCTTCGGCTAGGAGATACGCCTCCAGCTCTTCCGGGCTGTGAATAAACTCAAGGAAGGCCTTTGCAAGGGCGATTTCTTCCTCGGACGCAGAGGCCGATACCCACCATTCGCCATAGCTGGCTGTTTTTGCGATGCCGATCTGGCCCGGGAACAGGGAAGCATGTACGTCATCGCCATTGAAGCCGTTGCTCCAGTTGGCGGAATTCGTCTGGGCGAAGTCCGTGGACATCCACGGGCCGTTCGCAATCAGCGCCGCCTGATTGCTCATGAAAGCATTTGCCGCGTCAGCATAAGCTGCACCGATGGAGTTGGAAGAAGCATTGTTTTGAAGCAAGGCCTGCAATTTGCCGGCCGCATTGATGAAAGCAGGTTCGTTAAAATCAACAATCTGCGTCTCAACACCGTTCTGCAGCCACTCAATCCCGCCTTCTTCATTGGCGATTAGAGCAGTAAAGAATAATGCGGCTACCCAGCCGTTTTCGGCGGTAGAGAACGCTATTTTTTCATCGCCCAGCGCCGCTACAAATTCGTCCATCGTCATGGCGCTCAGATCTTTTTCAGGATTCCAAAGAGCTGAGTTATAAAAGAATCCCGTCGGACGCACGGTGGGCAGGGGCATGCTGTAAATTTTTCCATCTTCCGTTGTACAGAATTCAATTCCGTCATCCAGCAGAATATCCTTCACCGCCGGTGTTTCATTCAACCAGCCGCTGAGGTCATAGGCAAGGCCGTTGGGGATCACGACGTTTGTGATCCAGTCCGGGTCGCCGCCCTGCACCAGGACAGGCAGCTGCTTTTGCTGCGCTAACTGTTTCAGCCGGTCATTAAACCCGTCCTGTGGTACGCTTTCCAGTGTGATTTTATACTGACCTTCATACTTCGCATTGAAACGCTCTACCTGCGGCTCAAAAAACACAGCGCCGACATTCTCCCCTGTTTTGTAAGAAGGGATTGTGATTTCCACAACACCGGCAGAGGAAGCGCTGGCTGACGTGCCGGCTGTGCTGGCGTCCGAAGTGGAAGAGGTGCTTCCTCCGCCGCACCCCGTCAGCACGGCTGTGAGCATCATCCCGGCCAACGCTCCTGCAAAGAACTTTTTCACTTTCATAGTCTCCTCCTTAAGTAATAAGCTATTTTCTTATCTTTGAAATGGCGGGCGCCATCCAAATCCATATAAAGAAAGAGTTTGCAAAATCCCGAAAACGTTTTTGAAAAACATTCTTAAAAAAGCGGATATCCCGCTTTTTTAATCCGATATACTTTTTACACTGTCACGGCAGATAAGCGTATGTGGCAGTACCAAGCGCTGGGCCTCTCTTCGGCCGTTGAGCATATCCCACAGCAGCGAGGCCGCCTCATAACCTTTTCGCCAGATGTTTTGATCGATTGTCGTAAGCCTTGGATCCGTATAATTGGTGACTTCCAGACCGTCGTATCCCACAACCGAGTAGTCCTGCGGCACACGGTATCCCTGGGATTTCAGCGCCTCGACGACGCCGATGGCAAGCAGATCACTCATACACAGGAACGCGGTAACGTCTTCCGGTTCGTGCGCCTTAAAATATTCCAGAACGCCTGCCGTGGCGTTTTCTTTCAAAAAATTTGTGTAAATGATGGAATCGTGTGTCAGCTGCATTCCGTTCCGGTCAAAGGCCTGGTAGGCACCCGCCAGACGCTCCATACTGACCATTGCATTCTTCCGGCCGTGTACCAAAACAATTTTACGATGGCCCTGATCCACCAAATACTGCGTGAGTTCATCAAAGGCCGCAATATTGTCCAGCGTTACATTGCTGATATTTTTCCCTTTTATTTCAACGTCAATCGTAACACAGGGGCGCGTGCTTTCTGCCAGGGCATCGCACCAGGGATCGGTGGTTTTCAGACCAAAAATAATCGCGCCGGCAATGTTGTGCTCATAGCAAAGCTGTTCGTAGCTTTTCTCCTGCTGGATTTGCGAATTGATGACATACATGGAAATTTCCAGCCCATGTTCAAAGGCGAACTGATAACTGCCCTTCATCAACATCGTTTCGAAATCGTTGAACATTTTGTCTTCCAGAAAACCGGAAAGCAACAACGCAATATTTTTTGTATGCTTTGAAGATAGATTTCTGGCCACTTGGTTCGGCCGATAGCCTAATTCCTGCGCAGCACGCAGGACGCGCTCGCGTGTGTGAACATTGATGTCCGGGTAGTTGTTCAAAGCCCGAGATACCGTACCCACTGTTACGCCAGCCGCTTTCGCCACATCCTGTATTGTTATGGGCATTTCTCTCACTCCCAACGGACGGTCCAAAATTCTCAAAAACGTTTTCGGCATTTTCTTTATACACGATTTTCCGCCCTCTGTCAAGCGGCGCTCATCAAATACATGATTTTGCACAGATGCAGCAGTGATGAATTGTTGTATGTGCCTAAGAACCAATCAACGATTTGCCTTACAGCGCAAGAGTTTCAGCATATTGAGACTGCTCCAGGCGGCACGAAAATTTTTCCTGGCAATACACCGGATGATTTCTGTCTCTTACCCTTGTAACGATAAGAAAGTAACTTGAAGAAATTACGAAAAAGACAGAGGCTTACCGCCTGCATTTTGCAGGCAGCAAGCCCCTTTTTACGGAATGCCCAGGCCTTGAAATATTATCTGTTTCTAAATTGACAGCAAAGAAGACTCTCTCCGGCCGGGCTTTTCCTTGTGAAGCTCTGTAAGCTTTTTATTGAGCTCCTGCACTGTGTCCTCGTCGAAAGAGCTGCTCATATGGTTTAATATTTCGAAAAGAGAAAACATTTTTGCAACTTTCAGCAATGTGTTATTTTTTAGTTGTGGAAGATAGGTTTCGATCAACTCCGCCGCCTGCGGTTCGCTCATCAGATCTCCAATGGAATCCATCAGAGAAAACCGATCTTCCGGGAAAAGGTTCCCTTCTCCCGAGCCGGACGTAAACCAGTTTTTTACGTTAAAGCCAGGGTTAGGGTCAATATAAGTATAGTCGGGGTTTGGCGCATCTACGCGCGTCCAAGTCACGGTGTCGGTGCAATCCCCGGCATATGCTGTCACCGTGTTCTCCCCGCTGCGCAGCGGTACATTCTCGAATACGAATACTGTCCGGCTATCCTGTTCTGCAAAAAATTCACCGTTCACTTCCAGCTTGACATGGGGTTGGTTGGTATAAATGCGGACAGTCATCGAATCAGCAGCCCGTTGGGCGTAGCGGCGGGAATTGATATGTACAAACGGCTCTTTGACCCACTGTGCCTTGTAATAGTAAAAGGCGTCCTTGCGGAGACTGCGGTCGTAACTGACAAGGCCTTTGCAGTTGCGCCCCTTGGTGCCTCCCTCGTTGCGCAATGCGCTTCCGAAATCAAAGAGGTTCCATACAAAGGTTCCCCACACAAAAGGCCGGCTGTTGAGGATGGGATACACGGTTTCGTGGAAAATCGCTTGGAATTCTTCGCTGTAATCTTTTACATGCGGGTTGTCTGCGTGGAAAGACGGATTTGCATCAACACCGTACTCGGAAACACCAATCGGGACACGCGGGTTATCCTGATGGAACTTATCCAGAAAATCAGCATACTCCTCCATTTTGCCGTAATACCAGCCAAAGTAAATGTTGTAGGCAACGACGTCGGTGATATAATTCAAAGGACTGTTGTTTTTTACGCTGTTCAGATTGGAACTGGTGGTGAGGCGGGTGGGATCAAGCTTTTTGGCCAAAGACTGAAGCTTTTCAACATTGTGGTACATTGCAAAGCACTCTCCTGCAATGGCGATCTCGTTCTGCAGCCCCCAGAAGCATACGCTGGGATGATGCAAGTTTTGCAGAATCAGCTCTGTCAGCTGCGCACAGGCGTTCTCGAGGAGACTTTCATTGTCCGGCATGGCCAGCATGGGGATTTCGGCCCACACAACGATACCTTCACGGTCGCACAAGTCATAAAAATATTGTGGATGCTGATAATGCGAAAGACGCACCGCATTTGCGCCAAGCTCGCGCAAAATGGCCATATCCTCGTCAAGCTGCTGCCGGGTCGTCGCATTGCCGCAGTCCTGTCGGTCTTGATGACGCGCCACGCCGCGTAGGGGGACGCTGTTTCCATTGAGGAAAAAACCCTTTTCCGGATCAATTTCAAAACGCCGCCACCCAAAAGGAAGCGAAACTTCGTCGTAGCTTCCATCAAGGCCGGTAACGCGGGCAACACAGGAATACATCATCGGCCCTTTTAGACCATCCCATAATGCTGGGTCTTTGATTGTGATCACGGTATCGGGAGAATCTCCCCTGGTTTCAGCACTGGCCACGATCTGACCATCGGATGAAAGGATCTCATAGCGGACGCTGGAGCCGCTGCCGCCAACGAGATGCGTTTCAATGGAAAGGCGAGCGTCGCCGTTTTCTTCCAACTGGGGAGAAAGCAGTACGCCCTGGGTGCCGTAATACAGCAAATCGAAATGTGCTTGAGGCACACAGATCAGGTTGACATCCCGGTAAAGGCCTCCGAAAATAGAAAAATCACCCGAAAGCGGATTGACGTCTGTAAACTCGCTATTGTCGACAAAAACGGTCAGCTGATCCTCGCCGCCGGGCGTGCAGATGTCCGTGATATCGAAACGGAAGGTGGAGTAACCGCCGCGGTGCTCACCAAGAAAATGATCGTTCAAATAAGCGCGGCAAACGGAGTTGGCTCCTTGAAATTCCAGATAGACGCAGGCACCGGCGCCCTGTGGGACACAGAGCACGCGGGAATAGACACAGCAACCGCGCAGGTAGGTGCCGCCCCCCTGTCCATCTTCCGCGTTCCAGGTATGGGGCAGGCATACAGGCTTCATCTGATGTGTATCCTGTGCAAAAGGCGGCGCGAAGGATGTGGGAGAGGTGGAGAAAAACCAGTCATTGTTCAGAGAGAGAATCGTTCTCATTTTCATTCCTCACTTTGGTCAATCTATTGGGGCGATATTCGAACGGAGGGCCGCATATGACCGCCGCAGCCTGGTGCAGCGGCAGGGAAAAGTCTGTATGCCATATCAGCACAGCACGGTCATTATATCTTCAATTGATAACTTACTTCAAACGGCAGATAACTGAAAGATTTTTTCACCACTGGAATTACCTTCGGTTCGATTCCGTATGCCGCTTAAGCGATATCCTTACGAATATTCCGGCGTTTTCTGTCAATGGGATTCTGGATCTAAGGTGCAGTCAGCACAAGCTTTTCACCGATTCTGCCTGTGGGCATATTTCTTCACCCGCTGATCGTCGATTACGCCCGACCAGTCCATGCCAAAGCCGAAATCGTACAAATGCCCCTCTGTGTCTGTATGGCACGTCATATCAAAAGGAACGTCTTCGCATTGCTGTTCCACCGTGTCCATGTCCCGCGGCAGCTGCATGGGCAGCAGGCCGGACGGCTCACAGTTTCCGCTGATGACCTCCAACAAAGCCTGCGGCAGATCGCCGAATGCCGCAACAATGGCGTCCGCAGCAGGTTCAAACTCCGCTACGACCATCGGGTTGGTCATTTTGACACATACCACGACCGGCTTGTCGCCCATCGCTTTCCGTGTATCCAGCACAAGATCCAGATCGTCCTCGTTGTTCACCGTGACCGATTTTCCGCGATAACTGCGGTCAACAAAATCTTCCTGCGGGTCACCTCCCGCAATGCTGTGTTCCCGCGCTTCTTTTGCCGTATACGGGCGATACTGCAAGCTGACGGGTACATATCCGTTTCCGCCGTTTTTTCTGTCTTCCGCATCATATCCGCCCAGCAAGGTAAAGCCCGCGCCATTTGGCTGCCGGATAAAGCACACCGCCGCCTCAGCTTCTGATGGATCGTCCGTCAGTTCAAAATATTTTCCAAGCAGAGATGGATTCACGGGATCATGCCAATGCTCCTCTACGGCAATTCCCATCCAGTCTACATTGGCCGGCGTATGCACCTTCGGAACATATATCTTTGTTTTAGGAGCCAGCGGCAATGCCTGTTTTTTGTTTTTCAACATGACAAGGGACTTGACCTGTGCGTCGAATCCCTCTGCCATATATTCCGGGCAGCCCACCACTTTAGCCGACTCGCTTGGCTGCAGATACGGATTCTCGAACAGCCCTGTGCGGAAAATATTTTTCAGCAGTCTTCTCGCCGATGCTTCCATCCGTGCGCGCATAAATACCTCGCCATGCTCTTCTACGCCGAGCCTGTAGGCTCCGAGAATCGGGTCTTTTGTATTCAGCCCGCCGAATTGGTCCACCCCTGCCATCAGGATCTTGTAACACCGCTGCTCTGCCGTCAGCGTCTCTACGCCCCAGCATTTACCGCTGTACATACTGTCGACCTCTGTTTCATCGGCGGTGATGCTCCAGTCTGTGCACACCACCTCATCATAACCGTATTTTTCACGCAGCAGGTCGTTGACCAGATATTTGCTGTAGCTGCACCCGACATTTTCTCCGCCGGGCTGACCGTAGATAATCGTGTAATACGGCATGACCGCGCTGGCCTTTTTGGTCTTGCCCTCCAGTTTGAAGGCCCCTTCCGTAAACGGTACCAGGTGCTCGTCAAAGTTGCCGCCCGGGTACACCGAGTATTTCCCGCAGGCGAAATGGGCGTCTCGTCCGCCTTCTACCGCGCCGCCGCCTGGCCAGTGCTTCACCATGGCATTTACGCTGTCGTAGCCCCAGCCATCTGCTATCTCCGCATCGCCTTCCGATGTTTGGAAACCGTCACAGTATGCGCGTGCCAAATCAGCGTTGAGGCTGCTGTTCTCCCCGAAACTTCCCTGAAAACGGCTCCAGCGCGGCTCTGTGGTCAAGTCAACCTGCGGCGAAAGCGCTGTTGTGATCCCCAGCGCCCGGTATTCCTTCGCTGCGACCTCCCCGAACCGTTTTACCAGGGCAGGGTCGAAAGTCGCCGTCATTCCCAGTGGTTCCGGCCAGTGGGAAATGTCTCCGCCAGCACCGGCGTCAAATTCAAATGTCACAGATGTACCATGGCGCGGGTCGCTGCTGATTGCAATCGGAATCCCCCAAGGCAGGCTTTCAGATAATTCCTGCAGGCGGTTGCTCCAATCCGCCGCAGCCTCTGGAGACTGAACCGAAACAACAAGTACATGGCGCAGAAAATCGTTTGTGATGAATTCGCGCTGCTGATCGGTCAGAGAGGAGAGCGGCAGCCCGCTCTCCTCCAGGCTTTTCCCTTCATAGGACACTTCTCCAAAATACGGGCTTGCAAAGCCGGGGACAAATTGGTGACGGCTGTACAGCATCAAGCCGGCGATCTGCTCTATCGTCATGCGCGCTGCCAGATCCCGCGCCCGCTCCTCGGCGGGAAGGCGCCAATCCTCATAAGGGTGCAGTTCCCCGTCCTTCGCCAGGTCTTTAAAGTGCAAGCCGTCTTTCTCCAGCAGCTTTACGCCGGACTCGGCGGACCAGGCCAGCTTCGGCCCATTGGGTTCTTGGAAAAATTCCAGATGCGTGTGTGTCTCTTTCATTTTTTTTGCCCCTTTCTGTCGTTTTCGGTTTTCTTGCGGGAATTCCCTTTCTTGCAGTTTCTGTTTCCTCCGGACCTGCCCCATAAAGAACAAAAGGAGAGGACAGGTTGTTTTACCGTCCCCTCCTTACGCTCAGCCCTTTACACCGCCCAGTGTGATGCCTTTCACAAAGTTTTTCTGGACAAACGGGTAAATCAGCAGAATCGGAAGTACGCCAACTACCGCGATCGCCATTCGGACAGAAACAGACGGCATTGAAATAAGGCCCGCATCAAGGTTCGGCGTGGAGGAAAGGCCCTGATTCAAAAACTGGATGTTCTGAATCATTCGATTCAACAAATTCTGAATGGTATACAAATCTACCCGCTTGGTCAGATATACATAACCGTTGTTCCAGTCGTTCCAGTAAGCGATTCCAGAGAAGAGCGCAACTGTTGCAATAATCGGCTTTGCCAAGGGTAGCGCGATCCTCGTAAAGGTTTTGAATTCCGACGCACCGTCGATATAGGCAGCCTCCAGAATCTCATTGGGAAGCGATGAAACAAAATAGGATTTCACCATCAACACGTTGAATGCATTCATCAAAAGATTGGGAACGATCAGTGCCCAAATCGTATTTTTGATACCAAATACGTTAGTATAGTTCATATACGTGGGCACCAGCCCGCCGTTGAACAGCATCGTAAACACCACAAAAAACGTAAGGACACCGCGCCCCGGCAGATTCTTTTTTGAGAGCGGATAAGCCAAGGCCACCGTCAAGATTACAGACATCGCCGTACCAAGAGCTGTCACGATGAAAGAAAGCATATACGCGCGCAGGACTGTACCGCTGGACGAAAAAATGTAGCTGTATGCCTCCGTGCTCCACTCGCGCGGAAAGAAAGAATAGCCGTCCCGGACAAGCGCTTCATTCGAAGTAAATGAAGCAAGCACAAGCAATGCCATCGGCAAGAATGCGCATAAGCTGAGCAAAATCATGATAAAATGCCCAATAATCTGTACTCTTTTCTTTTCATTGCCCATCTGTGCCTACCTCCTTAAAACAGAGCGCTGTCTTTGTCGAACTTGCGAACCAGCAAATTAGCGGCCAAGATCAGCACAAAGCCAACAATAGACTGATAGAAGCCCGCCGCTGCCGACATGGAGATGTTCCCTGCCTCCAGCAAACCTCTGTATACATATGTGTCAATGGTATTTGTTACCGGAAAAAGCGCGCCGGAGTTCTGCGGCACCTGATAGAACAAACCGAAATCCGAATAGAAAATCCTGCCTACTGCCATCAGTGTCAGCATAATAATGGTGGGTTTCAGCAAAGGCAGCGTGATTTTTGTAATTTTCTGCCAGAATGTTGCGCCGTCGATCTCCGCCGCCTCGTAATAGCCTCTGTCAAAGCCCAGAAGCGTCGCCAGATAAATAATGCATTGGTATCCTATCGATTTCCAGGCAGATATAAAAATTAAAATGAACGGCCAATAGGCCTTCTCTGTATACCAAGACACACCTTCTTTTCCTATCGCACGGAGAATCGTGTTGTTGATAAACCCATTGTCGGAAGAAAGAAACGCAAATACGATATAGCTGATGATAACAGTCGAAATCAGATGCGGGAACAGAATAACCGATTGATATACATTTTTCACCTTGCTTGTCAGTTCGCTCAAGATAATGGCAACCACGATTGCGCCAACTGTATTGACAACGATAAACGCAAGGTTATACAAAATCGTATTTCTCGTGATGATCCAGGCATCTTCCGTGGCAAACAGGTATTTAAAGTTATCCAGACCCGCCCAATCTGAACCCCAAATCCCTTTTCGCACATTGTAATTTTTAAACGACAGAACCAAACCGGGCAGCGGCATATAGTTATTGATGAACAAATAAATGAGTCCAGGCAGAGCCAATAAGTACAGCGGGATATATTTCCTGATGGAACGCTTTCCCGCTGCTAAGCTTTTTCTTCTGGACGCTACTTTCATATTACGTCTCTCCTTCCGTCAGAGAACAGCAGCCCTGTACAGGCCCGCCAGAAGGAAGCGGCTGGCGATCGTTTTCCAGAAATGCCGCATAACATTTCCACTTAACCTTCGCCAGCCGCTCTCATCCTCATGCTTTATTTTCTGTTGCTGCTTTTTAAGCTATGCCATTGGCCGTCGCCCAGGCATCCAGCTGTTTTTGCTTTTCAGCCATGTATTTTTCCAGACCGGCAGCATAAAGCTTTTCATTCATTTCCTCCAAGGCTGCCTCGGGCTCTACAAAGCCGAGCATGATCTGGTTGATATACTCATTCTGGACGTTGACCAGAGCCGTATACTCAGTCATCACGCTGCTGTTGTCGAAACTGAATCCCAAAGCCTTAGACTTCTTGGAATTATCGTTGAATTTCTCTGTTTCCTCATAAACATCCAGCTCCTGGCCAACCCAAACCTCAGTGATATACTGGTTGGGGAAAAGCCAGTTCACAGAATGGCTGAACTCAGCGTTGCTCGAATCAACACCCTCGGGGAACGTAATGTGTCCGTCATCGGTCTTCACATAGTCCACGTTCTCTTCGCCCCATGCCAGTAGGTTGGCCGCAACGGGGTCAGAATAGAGCAAATCCAGAACCTGCATAGCCTCCACGGGATATTCCGTGCTGGAATTGATGCACCAGTTCATGCCGTTGATTGCGCCGGAGTTCATGAAATCATCCAGGACCTGGAAAATGACCAATTCCTCAGTCGGCTGACCCGGCAGCGTCGTTGCCTGCTCCTGGCTTTGCAGTATCCCCGGCTTTAGGGCACAGAGGTGGGAAATGCCCGTACCCGCCTTGATCTGCTCCTGCGGGGTGGCCGTATCCGTAAGTGCGTCCTTGGAAATATAGCCATTTTGGTTCCACGCATAATAACGCTTGCAGGTCTCCAGGAACTCTTCGCTCTCAAACAGGTTACTCACTTCCAACGTGTTGAGCGGATCCATCAAAACGCCAAAGTTGTCGCCCAGCCCATCATACTGGATTACATTGCGCAGATGGGAACTCTTATTGGGCAGAAACACATGCATATCGGGATATTTTTCGTGCAGCTGTGCATAGATTTCGTCAATGGTCTCGATATCTGTATAGATGTAGTCCGAGCTTTCCTCCGTGCGCATGGACTCGTAGTCGAAACCGATCTCGTCCAGAAAACGCTTGGGAACAACGTAGCCGCCTTGTCCGGACGCCATATCGCGGTTCTGAGGCAGCCCGTACTGGATTCCATCGACCTTGGAGGCCTCGATATAAAGCGGGTTCAAAACCTCCATGATGTTCGCGCCATAGGTCTCAAGAAGGTTGTCTTCGCCCATATCCAGGCAGTAGCCCTTATTGGCACAGGCGGAATATCCCATAGACACCGCATTGAAAATATCAGCCTGCTCACCGCTGGAGAGCATCAGCGTCATCGACTGCGGATAGGACGCCATATCCATGATCTCCAACTCCACCGAAATACCAAGCTTCTCCTCTGTATAGCCATTCAGCTTTTCCTGGATGCGGTCTGCTCCTGCCGGCCGGCCGGTTACAGTCGGGAAAGCAATTACGATTTTCGGATACTCACCACTGTCTTTCCGCGCCTGGATCGCAGCCTGTACGGGATCCTCCACGCCAGAGGATACCTCTGATTGAACAGCGGATTCGCTTTCCGTGGAATTGCTCTGACACGCTGTCAGCATACTCAGCATCAATACACCACACAAAATTAATGCGGCCCATTTTTTCAGTTTCATAATTTTTGCTTTTCCTCCTTCTCATTTTCAAAATATTGCTTTTTAGGGAGATTCTGCGCAGTCCCTTTCTTTATTTGATTTTAGCAAAGATTTTGATATAATACAGTGTAGAATTGTTAGTATTCATTGTCATTTTATTTGTTTTTTGTTTATTTTTCCGGAGATACAGAAATGAACCATTCAAATCCAAAGCAATATCCCGCAAACGAGCATATGTTCGCCTATTCAGCCAAAATGCTCTACACGCTGTCCATTCTTCTTTTTTGCATTCTCTCGATTGGAATCATCCTCTCAATTGCGTCCTATTTCAACAATCAGCTTGTGGAATCGCGTTACGAAAACGCAACAGAAGTCCTGTCAGTTTATGATACCCAGCTGTCGCAGAACCTGGAATCCGTTGTCACCTATCTTTTTCAAACGAGTGCATACAATACTGATGTTGCCGTTCTGAACGCCTCCACAGACCCGCTGACATCAAGCGTTTCCCATGCCCGAATTCTTAAATTTCTTTCAGAGAGTCTTCCGGCATATCCTCAAATGAGCGGCCTGTTTTTTTACAGTCCTATATCCGATGATTATATTTACACCTTGCAGGATAACAGCACATACTCATGCGCTGCCTATATAAGAGATTTTCTCCGTTCAAAACGCACCAACATTAAAGATGAGGCGATTGATTACACCAAATGGGATATATGTGAAACAGCAGGAGGAGCATATCTGGTCCGCTTTGTTATTTCTGGAGACTCGATCACCGGCGCATGGGCTTCTCTCGACCATCTCACCGGTATATTAGAAACATCCTTTCAACATGGAGCATCTGTATTCTATGTTGATGAAAACGGCCAGATTATTGGTGATTCTGAAAATTTCGATTTTTCTTCCATTCAGGGAAAGCGGAGCGCATCCGGCCATTACATCTGTACGGATGCAACGACTTCCACGCATTACCTGACAATTGTAAAGCCGCTTGACTATTGTGATTCCTCCATTGTGACCTTTATCCCGCTGACGGACAGCTTTCAGCTCATGACACCTGTCTACAGCCGATTGATTATTATCATCTTGTCCCTCATCGCGGTTTCACTCATGGCGCTGCTCCTGTTTCAGAAACTTTTGAAAAGCCCCTTCGAAGCACTTGAGGCCGCTATGCAAAACATTCGCAATGGGAAAGATGAGACCGGCTTGACCATGCCTCAAACAAACTGCATTGAAATACAGCAGATTAACGCTACTTTCAGCCGGATGCTTCGCGATATCCGCACATTAAAAATCAGTGTATATGAAGAGCAGCTGGCTAAAAACCGCTTCAAGCTCCAATATTTAAAGTCGCAGCTTTCGCCGCACTTTCTCGTCAACTGTCTGTCCTGTTTTTCGGCACTGGTCTCCACCTGCGACAAAAAAGCAGAATCCCGCGAGATCCTGCTTAAGATGATGCAGACATTGTCCAACCATCTCCGCTACACCTTGTCCTCCCGTCCCTCGGTTCCATTGGAAGAAGAAATTTATTATGTAGAAAACTACTTGCAGCTTATTTCTCTGCGTTTTCCCGGCTTCCTCCACCATTCTGTCAATGTTTCGCAAAACGTTCGCGATTGCTCTGTTTTTCCCATGATCCTGCTGATGTTTACGGAAAATTCCATCAAGCATAACATGATCATGGGCAAAGACCTAGCGATATGGATCGAGGCGTACTTTGAAAAAAAAGGAGGCCAGACCTGTGTTCACTTGACGCATATAGACTCCGGAAATGGCTTCTCGCCCCAGACACTAAAACATTTTTCGCAGACCTTGTCGCACGGCAATGACCTCGGACCCGGCGACGGGTATCACATTGGGCTGTACAACATGGTGCAGACGCTGCGCGCTATTTATCACGATAATGCCGATATCCATTTCTCCAACGAGGCGGGGCTCGGTGCGCGCATCGACATTTTCATCCCATATACTTCCTACAATGAAACGGAGGCAGATCCATGCATATCTTGATCGTTGACGATGAATATTATATCGTCCAAGGAATCATTGAGGGAATCGAATGGGATTCCCTTGGGATCGATAAAATTTCCTCCGCGTTCAGCATGTCGCAGGCACAGGAGATTTTTCGTTCCCAAACAGTGGATCTGCTACTCACAGATATTGAAATGCCGCAGGGCGACGGGCTCGATCTGATCCGCTGGACAGCCGAGAACGGATATTCTCCTCTTTCAATTATCCTTACCGGGCATCAGCTGTTCGATTATGCACAGGAAGCGGTCAATCTGCATTGCTTCGGATATATTCTGAAGCCAGTTTCATTGCCCAAGCTGACGAAGGAACTTCAAAATGCGGTTTCCCTGCACGCAAAGCTCCAAAAAGAGCAACCTGTGGAATCCTCCGATTTTCTGACATCCGTACAAAAATATATCGCACAGAATCTCCGTTCTCCAGAGCTAAATCGCACGCTGATCGCGAGCACCTTTTTTATGAATCCGGAATATCTTTCGTATCTTTTCCACAAAAAATCCGGTCAGTCTCTGAACTCATATATTCTGGGGGAACGGCTCGCTCTCGCCCAAAAGCTGCTTGTCACCTCTCATATGTCCTTACAGGAGATCAGCTCATGCGTCGGCTTTTCTTCAACGCAGTACTTCCACAAGCAATTCAAAAAGGAGATTGGTATGACTCCACAGCAATATCGGCTGTCCGCCGTCGACGAACCCGCGAAAGAAACTTAGCACCGGGCTCTTTTCCCACACGGGTTCCCTCGTATAAAACACAACGCCCAATTATGCTCTCGATTCCGCACACAAAAGCCCGGTGGCAAGGCCACCGGGCTTTATATTCTAATTTCAAGCTGCCATAGGGCACATACGGCAGCCGCCACCGTACCACAGACGCTTTCCTTCGCCGGTGGTTTTACTGTTCTGCATTGAGCTGCGCAAGCAACCGTTCCAGATTGTCTCCGGCAAAGGCCGGGCCGGCCATCATGGAAAGCTGACGAAGCGGCATATCATTCAGCATAGCGTCAAACATCGCATTCAAATCATCGCTTCCGCCGGCCATTGCAGCCATACCCTGTCTCACCTGGTCCGTGATATGCCGCCCCAACTCACTTGTCTGTAATTCGCCAAGCGTGGAGTTGCGCGTAAAGGGGCGAACCGGCCGCCAGGGTTTCACCGCACGGTCCAAGACGGCTTCAAACTGCGCTCTAGTGATATGAGCCGGGCCCTCCGGCGTATAATAGTCCGGTGCAGCTGTGCGGTAATCCGGTATCTCACCCACCTGCCCGCTTTGAATGCTCATCGGCTGTGTCAGGCGGATATCACGGCTGGAAGAGCCAATCTCTATGCGGTACTTTCCGCTTTCCACAAACCAATCGGCTATACCGGGGTTGTAATAGGCGAAGGCCCGGCTGCCAAGCTCGAAGACCAACTCGCGGCTTTCTCCGGGTTTCAGGGCTACCTTTTCAAAGGCGCGCAGTTCCCGTACCGGCTTAAACGCCGCACTCTCGGGGGGCGCGACATACAGCTGCACCACTTCCGCACCTGCTCTTGTGCCGGTATTGGTGACCTTGCATCGAACGGTTGCGCCAACATCTCCGCTCTGCAACGGCGATACTGAAAGCTCAGAATATGTAAAGGACGTGTAGGACAGCCCGTGTCCAAAGGGATAGGCCACAACTTTTCCTGCTTTATCATAATAGCGGTATCCCACAAAAATGCTTTCCCGATATTCTACATTTCCTCCATGGCCGAAATTTTCACCGCAGGGTACATCCTCTAAAGCCAGCGGCCAAGTCTCTGCCAGTTTCCCACAGGGGTTTGCTTCTCCGTACAGCAGGTCTGCGGCTGCGCTACCGCCATTTTGCCCCGCGAGATAAAGCAGCAGGATGCTGTCCACCTTTTCACGCCACGGCAACCGCACTGCACTGCCCGTACTGATGATGGCCACAACAGGCTTTCCCGTAGCGATCAACGCATCCATCAGTGCATTCTGGCAGGCTGGAAGCTCCAGATGCGTGCGGTCGAAGCCCTCGCTCTCATAACTGTCCGGCAGACCAACACAGGCGAATATCACATCTGCGTCTCCTGTAGCTTTCACCGCTGCATCAATCATCGCTTCATTCGGCTCCGATTGTTCCGTTTCATAGCCGGCTGCCCAAATATACAGCAGTCCCCGTGCGTCCAGGGCGTCGCACAGGCTGGTAACATGATGAGGATTAATTTTGCTGGAGCCCGCGCCCTGGTATCGCGGCGTTTTCGCAAAGGCTCCGATCACCGCAGCTTTTGCATTCTTGGCCGCTGGCAATGCGCGCCCCAGCTTCAGTAGGACGGCGCTTTCGCGCGCAACACGGCGCGCCAGCTCATCGTGGGCGTCCGTGTCATAAGCCTGGGTGGCATTCTCTCCTGCCAAAAGCAGCAATGCAGTAATCCTTGCCGCGCAGGCATCCAGCTCCGCTTCGCTGAGCCGCCCCTGTGCAACGGCATCAAGGAGCAGTTTTTCATTTTCAGCACATGGTCCAGGCATTTCCAGATCCAGGCCAGCGCGGATGGCCTGAACACGATCGTTCATCGCACCCCAGTCTGTCATAATAGCGCCCTTGTATCCCCATTCGCCGCGGGGGATATCCGACATCAGCCGCTTATTATCAGATGCGTAAGTACCATTGATCTGATTGTAGGAACACATCAGTGTCCATGGCTGTGCCTCCTTCACGGCAATTTCAAATCCGGCCAGATAAATTTCACGCAGCGCACGTTCATCTATTATGGAATCGGAAACAAGCCGCGCCTTTTCTTGATTATTCGCCAGATAATGCTTAAGGCTGGTACCCACATTTTTGCTCTGCACGCCGCGTATCAGGCCAGCCGCAACGCGGCCGGAAAGCAAGGGATCTTCAGAAAAATATTCAAAGTTCCGCCCGCAAAGGGGGTGGCGCTTGATATTGGCACCCGGGCCGAGCAGTACAGCTACGTTTTCTTGACGGCATTCTTCTCCCATCGCCTCCCCGACCAGCTCCAAAAGCTTAGGGTCAAAGCTGCACGCGGATGCACAGGCCGGCGGGAAACAGGTCGCGGGTACAGACTGATTGATTCCCAAATGGTCGGCTTCCTCAGCCTGCTTGCGCAGGCCGTGGGGACCGTCCGTCACCATAACGGGCTTCAGCCCCAGCCGTTCCACTCCGTTCGTATGCCAGAAATCCATTCCGGAGCACAAACGCACCTTTTCCTCCAGCGTCATCTGTACCACAAGCTCTTCTGCCTTTTCTCTTACCTTTCCAAAGGGATCCGATACATAATTCAAAAAGTCCATCTCCTTCCAAGTTCTTTTCCATTTCCAAACAACAAGCCGAGAGTATGCACGAATCTTTTCCCTGCCTTTTGTTGTGCGTCCCGCTTTTAAGCGGCTCAATACGATATAGCCACCAAGACTCGCAGTTTCATCATGCGTTCCCCTTGAAATTCAGCATAACGGGTTTCTGATGCTTTTTCAACAATGTCCGAATTGTAAACTTTTTTTAAACAGTAGTGGAGCAAAATATCCCCAAGTCCCCTACTCGTCATCCCCTCGCTCCGGCCTCCTGCGACGTTACCTGCATAACCGGCAGATTCCCATTTCATCAGTACCCAAATACGGATCGAACAAAATTATAAACTATAATATCCATTGTTATCGCCTCGCCTTTTTGTTATAGGTTCATTTATATATGCTGACCGCGCTGTGGACACCAATCCACGGCGTCGTTCCATCGTTATTATTCTATTATTTGTATTTGCATTCCAACTTCCGACACGATTTATCTTGTTACTTTTATTTGACTGTGATATATTTAAGTTACCAGCTGTCTTTAATTCATATTTGCTTGGAGTGTTGTTTAATGTCTGAAGAAAAACGTATCCGAAGAACCCCGGAACAGATTGCTGCTGATTTGGATGTCCAAATTGAAAAACTGAAAGATTCCATCTTGGAATTGGAAAACAAAAAAGCAGAGTCTGTCACTGAATTCGATAACAAGATCGCCGCTGTTAAAGAAAAAATCGCTAAATTGGAAGCTAAGAAGAAAGACGTACTTACGCCGAAAAAACGCAAAACGCGTAAAAGCAAAGCCGACCAGATCAAACTCCTTGTCAAGCAGGCGCAAAAATCCGGCATGAAGCTGGACGAGATCGCCGATAAGCTTGGAATGGCGTTGCCTGAATAACCTGATATCCCTCTATTTCTCCCACCGAAATGCAGAGGAGCATAAAAAAGTATTGTAAAAATACTAGAGTCTGTCTTGCCTCTATCCTTGTTTGGTTACTTTGATGGTTTTAAAACAGACTCTAGGCCTCGCAAGGGTTTTAACTTTCATTCCGCACAGGAATAGTGGGACTTCGAGCCTAATTCTTGTTGCACTTCGTTTAACAATTCGCTAAATCACAAATTGGAACCACAAAAAACTAGGGTTCTGTAGACGATGGTTCTTGAAGGAACAATTCGTCTTTTCTTCAATTACTGCAAACCATAAATATTTGATATATACGATAGGAAATGAAGATTGGCGTTCACTGATTATCATTTTATAATAGAAGTGTACAATAATTCTATTTAAAATGAGGGATAAAAATGCGTACTGTCCTTTCTCTTAACAGAAACTGGTTTTTCTCCGTGTCTCCTAAGACCCTTGAGCCACCTTTTTTTCCATCCTTGGAAGAAACACAAACCGTATGTCTTCCACACACCTGGAATTCCGAGGACGGGCAAAGTGGCGGCAACTACCGAAGATCCTGCTGTGCCTATTATCGTACTCTCCATGTGCCGATGCGATCCGGGGAACGATTCTATTTGGAATTTCAAGGTGCCAATGCCATATGCCGCGCATTTTTGAATGATCGATTTTTGGGGGAGCACCGCGGCGGATATTCCACTTTCCGATTTGATATCACAGATTTCTGCACGCCCGGCGGCACAGATCATTTAACTGTTTTTGTTGACAATGGCGAATGCAATGACGTCAATCCTCTGTCCGGTGATTTCACCATATTCGGCGGCTTGTACAGGGATGTAAATCTCATTTGTGTTCCATCCACACATTTTGATCTTTCCTATTATGGGACGCAAGGCGTACTGCTTACGCCTGTACTTGATAATACCGGTGTGGGCCGCCTTTTGGTTGAAACGCATCTCATTAATGGTGACGGCGCACAGGTCCGCTACGAGATCAGTGCGCCAGACGGAACGCCTGTAACACATCTTGAAACACCGGGGAGCAGTCCAAACGCGGAGATTCTCCTGCCGAACCCGGTATTGTGGAATGGCCTGCGCTCGCCTGCGCTGTATACCTTCACTGCCCGTGTGACCGATAAAGACGGACAAATCGATGAGGTCGCTCTTCAATTCGGTCTGCGCAGCTACTCCATTGATCCAGAAAAAGGGTTCTTCCTCAACGGAAACCATGTTCCGCTGCGTGGCGTCGCGCGTCACCAGGACAGACAATCACATGGAAATGCGGTCTCCTCAGAGCATCTGGAAGAAGACATGTCTATCCTTCGTGAAATTGGTGCAAATGCAGTACGGCTATCTCATTATCAGCATCCTCAATATTTTTATGATTTATGTGACAGGGAAGGTCTGGTCGTTTGGGCCGAAATCCCGATGCTGGCCATGCCTAATGACAGCGCTCTGATGCAAAACGCCTGTCTCCAATTGACGGAGCTGATACTGCAAAACCGGCACCATCCGAGCATCTGCTTCTGGGGTCTGCAAAACGAGATTGCCATTGCCGGTGAAACGATGCCCATGTATCAAGGCGTGGAACACCTTCAGATACTGGCTCATGAATTGGATTCCACACGGCTCACCACCAGTGCCAATCTGTATTGCGTCAAAAACAACAGCCCTTTGAACCATATCACAGATGTCGTAGCCTATAATATCTATTTCGGCTGGTATTACGGGCAGATGGAAGAGTACGCCAGTTTTCTGGACGCTTTTCATACGGATAATCCAGACACGCCTTTGGGGATTTCCGAATACGGTGTGGATGCAAACCCCGCTTTTCATTCAGATACGCCTCATGTGAAAGATTACAGTGAGGAATTCCAATGTCTTTTCCATGAAACCGTATATCCTATTCTGAACAGCCGGCCCTATGTCTGGGGTACTTTCGTGTGGAATTTGTTCGATTTTGGAAGCGCTATGCGCAACGAGGGTGGCTCCAAGGGACGCAATTGTAAAGGCCTCGTCACCTATGACCGCAGCTTGCGGAAGGACGCCTTTTACTACTATAAGGCCCAATGGTCAGATGAACCCTTTGTACATATCAATTCCCGCCGTTATGAACAGCGTGCATCCGACGTGATTACAGTACGTGTATATTCCAATCAGCCATCTGTTTCTCTGGAAATAGACGGCAACTTTTTCGCAACACTGGAAGGACATACAATATTTGAATTTTTAAGTGTACCGCTGCATCTTGGGATTACAACCGTAACTGCATATGCCGGAAGTTGTACTGACACTGTTTCCTGGACACGGGTGGACAAACCCAATGCCGATTATATCTACGTCGATCCCAATCCCGGGTTTAATGTGAAGAACTGGTTCACTTTGGGCCAGAGTGAAGAAGATCTGTTCCCCCAGGATCGCTACTCTCTAATGGACACTATTGGGGACTTGATGGCAGAACCCCATGCGGCAGAACTAATCGAAGCCTATCTTCCCCAGCTGAAAGATAATCCCATGTTGAAAAAAGCCAAAGCCTTTACATTATTTAAAATCGTCAACCGCATGAGCGGCTCTTTTGACGAATCCATTGTGCAAGAATTGAACCAGAAGCTGAAAGAAATCCCAAAGAACTGACTCTCCGCAAAAAACACCGCCGCATCCCGATTGATGCGGCGGTGTTTTTATCCCCGGTTTCTTCGCAGAATATCACGGTATTCTCCGGGCGTGATATGTTCCAGTTTTTTATAGTTCCTGATAAATGAATTGCTGCTTGAATATCCTACTTTTCTGGCAACTGTTTCAATGGTATTGTTGTTATCCCGCAGCAACTGCTTCGCTTTCTCAATACGTATGCCTGTCAGTGTATTGAGAAAGGTATCTCCAACGTTTTCTCTAAAGAAAGCCGAGAGATAATTCGGTGTGATTTGAAAATAATCTGCCACACTGGAAAGGCTCAAATTATTGTCAGAGTAGTAGCTGCCGAGATAATTGAGGATGTCTGTTTTCAGCGCATCAGCATGTCCTTTGCACTCTTCCCCAACCAGACTGCACACACGGCTTACAAAGGTTTGCGTGACAGCCTGCATCCCTTCCAGCGTATTTTCATTGGAAAGCGCCAGAATCGGATTGTTTTCGGCCCAGAATGCATCGAAAGCCTCTCCCTGCATACGCACACCCCGTAATGCAGTATCCACCAGCGTAATAAAATAACTGCGCGCCATATGAATGTCCACATTGCGGCCGACAAAATTTATTTGGTAGCCCTTTTCCAGAACCGCCAATGCACGTTCCTTATCGCCTACAGAAACCATATTGGTCAGTTGCGTCAGCAGTTCTTCCGGACATGTACAAAGTTTATCCCTTTCCCGATTTTCGCGTACATGTACCACTGCCGCGCAGCCAGCGGACCGCCTTTGATCAACTAAGCGCAATGCGGCATAATAAGCACGCGCTACGTTTTCCAATCCGTCTACAGACTCACTGATACATATTGTAAGTATCAACAACAAATCTGCACGCGCGTAATCCAGCAACCGCTCCATCGCTTTGTCCACAACCGCTTCCAGGCCTTCTCTTTTTCCATTGAGCAGCAGCGCTATATTATCCTGTCCAATGTCCGCCACACCATATGAAACATCTTGGGGCAAAAAGCCGCTGGCCTGTTGGCGCAGCATTACCTTGAATACTTCCCGCTCCTCCATTTTTTCAGATGGGTAGCTGGTAATATCCAACAAGACCACCACATAGGATGAATAAGGCATCAAAAGCCCCATCTCTGTCAAGCCTTGGCTATAACCATCGTAATCTATTACCGCACCCGTCAACAGCTGATACAACATATTTTCCTGGATACGCGGTACTTCCCGTTCCAAAGTGCTCTGCAACGTATGCATATATTGGGTCAGCGAGCTGATCGACGCTTCAATATAGTCATATTCCGAATCTTGTCTGGCCAGCCCCCCCAGTGCAGACTCCTTTCGTATTTTCACCATGACCTGTTCCAATGGACTGTAATTCCTTCGAGAGAACAGATAGGCCGCCGCGATTCCTGCTAAAGTGAGGACGCAGACCAGCAGCAAATGCGTCTCTAACACAGCACGCAGCCGTTCCGCATAAAGCTGCTGGGGCTGTACTGAAACATAACGCCAGCCCGCAAGGCGCGAATCTACGCTATTTACAATATAATCAGAGCCGCTTTTCCAAGCACTCTGGCCATCCGCCCCATCCACCTCAGCCAACAGCGAAATGTCACCAACCTCTGCAAGAGGCTCATCTTTTTCATCCAAAAGGCAAACATAGCCTTCCTGCAAACCGCTTATTTCGCTTATATCCTGAAACAGGTCTTCTGTGTTCACTTGTATCGCAATAACGCCTGTGGCCGCTCTACCCGTGCTCCACAATGGAACCGATTGCAGAAGAAACAACGACCGTTCCTTCTCTGCACTCGGGCCAATGGTAACAAATTGGCAGTATAAACGTTCTTCATCAAAATATTCCACAAGACTTCGCCCCAAAGCTGCATCCTCCAACAGGGCATATTCTTCCAACGGTCCCGAGTATACACTTTGTGTAGACAATATTTTATCATAGTGCATGGTATACAGCAGAATATCCGTGACAGAACGGTAGACCTGACGGTAATTGTTCAGCAAATTTGTAATTTGATAGTTTGACACACCGAGTGAGCCGCCCTCTAAGCCCGAACTTTCCGTATAGCGATTGATTGCGCTGTCTATAGAAATATCAATTGCTACAATCCGGATATTTTCCAGCCGCTCATCTACTGTTTTCTGCACCTGTTCTAAAAGCGAGGCTTGATAGCGGAGCGTTTCTTCCCACAGAATATTCTGATACCGAAAAAAGTCTATCACAGTCAGCGCAGCGGGGATCATGAGCATTGCAAGAAAGGAAAGCAGCAGTTTGGCAAATACTTTGGAGCGGATGCGGCGAAAACCATTGCCGTTCCGTCTCTTTGAGCTTCTCATATTCTTCCTCCACCACAGGTGAGATGTCGTCTTGAGTATGAATGACGATAAACATTTTTTGTTTTAATTCTTACTGCCAGCCACCGCAAGGCCGAAATGTCCTTCCAAGTTTATAAACCAGCCAACCCCGGTCCGGGATTATCCGGGCCGGGGATTGGCTGGGCTTTTTACATTATGGCAGCAAATGTTCAATTGGGCTTAACGATTGTTAAACGCGGCCCACGCCTCCTGCATATAAGTGCAAGCAGTTTCCACTTTCATGTCCTTCAATGTCTGTACATAGCTGTCCCAGCCATCCTCTACAGAAACCTGCCCCGTGATGAACTGCATGGACATCTCATTCATATAAGTGGTGACATCATTCATGATTTTCGTATATTCGCTGTTCTTGTCCGATGGCAGTTCCAAATTCGGAAGAATCATATCCGGCGCGCCCGCGGACCATGTTTCATTCGCGGCAATCTGCTCGGGCAGTACCAGCGTAATCTGTTTCCAGGCATCATATTCCATCGGCTTTGTAAAGCCCTGCAGCGGCTGCGCCCACTGCTGGATTGCTTCGGCCACAGTTTTGCCGTTGGGGTCATTCAGCACCGCATCGGTGTAAACCTTTTCCCCATCTGTGACCGTGTAGCTTTCTCCTTCGATGCCCCAGTTCAGCAGATTTGCGCCTTCCTCCGAGTAGAAGTAATCCATCAGCTTTACCGCCAATACCGGATCGTCACAATCCTTTGTAACCGCGCCCGCCATGCCGCCTACGCGGATGTTTGCCTCCGGATTGATTGTATACTGCTGGTCGCCCTCTTTGAGTACGGGCCACGACGTACCGATAAGCTCGAACTCCGGATTTGTCGCGCGCACATTCTGTGTAATGTTGCCAATCATGCCGCCTACCATCATGTAGCCCGCAATAGATTTTCCGCTGGAGACGTTCCCAATTGCCGTTTTATAATCCGTTGTCATATATTCCGGGTCAATCAGTCCTTCTTCATACCACTGGGCCATCGTTACCAAAAATTCCTTGTAGTTTTCCGTCATTGGCCCATAGACGATTTCTCCGGTATCAACATCATTATGGAAGCTGGTATAGGTATGGTATGCCGGCATAAACATCGTAATGTGCGCACTGCCATCCGTACCCTTCATCGCCGTAACGGGTGCCGTAACGGTAGGCTCATTTTCTTTGATCACGCTGAGGACCTCATGCCAATCGTCGATTGTCACAGGCGTATCCAGGTCGTATTTATCCAACAGATCTTTGCGGATAGTGGGGCCGGCCGTAACCAGACGTGCCGGATCCGGCTCCAGTTTATACATCGCGTTATAAGTTCCCTCATCGCTCAGCGCCTGTTTCATCATGGCTTCGTCGCTCTTCAAGCTGGCCAGATAATTTGGCGCATACTGACGAATTAAATTGTCCATGGGAATGATGATACCATCATCAATCAGCCCTGTCAGCTTCATCGGTGTTGAGGAAAAATCCCAGAAAATGATATCCGGATACTCACCAGACGCAATCATGAGATTGAACTGGTCGCTTTCGCTGCCCTGCGCAGGCATGATCCATTCAATTGTGACTCCCAGACGCTCCGCCGCCTCTTGAAAAGCTTTGAGCTGGCCGTAGTCGCTTAGAACACCACTGGATGAATTTTTTGCGTAAACTGTAATGGTCTTTGGCTCTTCTGAAAGCGGCAGCGTAAGAGCCTCCGGTTCGCCGGTGTATTGTCCTTCTTCCTTCACTTCGGAATTACTTCCGCTTGACGCAGTGGATGCTGGCGTACTGGAAGACGTGCTGTTCCCGCATGCGGTAAAGCATGTAAGTAATAGAACAACAGCGATGCCCAGAGCCAACAAACGTTTTTTCAGTTTCATCTTTTACATTCTCCTTTTCACTTTTTGGTTAATCCATGGTTGCGTTGCCAGATCACCCCTTGACAGCGCCTACCATAACACCCTTAACAAAGTATTTCTGCAGGAACGGATACACACACAGAATTGGAAGTGTGGAAACCATTATGGTCGCATATTTGATAATCTCACTCATTTCAAACGAAATTCCCGTACCGTCGCTCATCGCTGCGGAACCACTCAGAACAATAATCTCACGGATAATAAGCTGCAGAGGCCACAGGTTACGGTCTTGCAGATACATCATCTCATTGAACCAGCTACTCCAGTGCCCCACGCCATAAAAGAGCACCATGATTGCAATCGTCGGCATAGAGAGCGGAAGAATTACGCGCCACAGCACCACCCAATCGTTTGCCCCGTCGATTTTGGCCGATTCTTCCAGGCTCGCGGGAATTGCCTCAAAATTTGTGCGCATGATGATAAAATTATAGACGCTTACCAAGCCGGGAATGATTACCGCAATCCGTGTATCCAGCAACCCGAGATTCTGCATATTCAAATAGGTGGGAATCATGCCTCCGTTGAAAAACATCGTAAACATGACATACAGCGTCAACGGCTTTTTAAGCATCAACTTCCTGCGGGAAAGCGCAAACGCCAAACCAGCCGTCAGCACCACATTCAGCGCCGTTGCGACAACTGTATAGAAGATAGTGTTCGCATACCCCGTCCAAATTTCTTTATTTTCCAAAACGCGCCGATATCCTTCGAACTGGATTCCCGTAGGCCACAACAAAATTCCGCCGCTTTGAGCTACCCTAACAGGATCACTGATGGATGCAAACGCTACATAGATCAGCGGATACAATGTAATCAGCATCAAAAGGATTACAACGACATAAGTGATAATATCAAACGCAATATCCCCGGGTTTCTGTTTTATTTTCATCTCTTTGCCCTCCTTACCATAGGCTTGTTTCGGAAAGCTTGCGGCTAACCCTGTTTGCTGCAACGACCAGCACTAAATTCACCAGAGAATTGAACAGGCCGATGGCGGCGGACGAACTGTAATTGGCTCCGAGAATACCTTGACGATAAACAAACGTGGAAATGATATCCGCCGTCTGATATGTGGCAGGATTGTACAGGTTGAATACCTTTTCAAACCCCATGCTCATTACAGCGCCCAAGCGCATGATCAAGAGCGTAACAATAGTAGGCGTAATACCGGGAAGAGAAATGTGTATGATCTGCTGCAGGCGGCTGGCGCCATCCAAACGGGCCGCCTCATACTGCTCAGTGTCAATGCCTGTCAATGCAGCCATAAATACGATACTGTTCCAGCCGAAGGTCTGCCAAATATCTGATACCACATACACCGGACGGAACCATTCGGGCTTTGAAAGAAAACTGATAGGTGTGCCGCCAAAGAATTTGACAATTGTATTAATCAAGCCATCTATACTTGTAAAATCAATAATCAAGCCGCAGATAACGATAATGCTGATAAAGTGCGGGATGTATGTAATGCTTTGCGCCACCTTTTTAAAACGGACATTACGCATCTCGTTTAACAGCAATGCAAAAATAATTGGGATGGGGAAACCAAACACAAGAGTCTCTAAACTAAGCAGCAGCGTATTCTTCAAAAGGCGTCCAAAATAGTAGCTTTGAAAAAAATCTGTAAAATGCTGAAAACCAACCCACTCAGCATCCCACATTGATCCTGCAATTTTATAATCCTTGAAGGCGATGACCAACCCGCCCATGGGCATATAACAATAGATAAAAAAATACACAAGTGCCGGAAGCGCTATCAAATATACCAGCCAATTTGTGCGCATGTCTGCACCAAGGCGTTTCCAGAAACTACTGTGCTTTTTCCCAAGCGAGCCAGAAGGTGTCTGCGCTGTGCGTGTTTTCACTGCGTATGCCATTCCTTGTTCCTCCTACCGTCCACTACTATTTGTGGCTTTGTCTTCTTAACAATACCACATGATGCTGGCGATGGATATATCGTTATTTTACGCTTTATAATCAAAATTGAAACAAAATCGGCTTATTGTAATATAATGACAGCAAAGACAACTTCACCATTGCCCAAATCATACGTTTTTGGCAGTTTTCCGCCACCAGTCTTTCAGACGAAGCGATTATAGGCATGCGTCAGCTGAACCGCTACCCTTTGGCTCTGATGGATAACTGCGGTGACTGCAAGCGGCGGGTCATAGCCCTGTTGGATTAAGTGTTTCCCGAGTATGACAGCCTGTTCTCAGATACTTTCGGCGTCACGTCCAAAGAGCCGATTGCCAAATATCCAACGCCAGAGTATATACTCTCTGTTCCCACAGGAAAACTCACAAAACTCTTGGGAAAGGCCAGTCTTGGCCGGTTTGGCAAACAGAAAGCAGAACAGCTCAAGTCAATGGCATCTGGTTCCTCCAGCGTCAGTTTCGCAAAAGACGCTTTTGCTTTCCATATCCGGCAGCTCGTTGAACAGCCAAATCTTTTAGAAACTCAGATTGGAGAGCTTAAAGAACAACTCGCAGTGCTGCTTGGGTGGACCAGCATCTATATTATCACCATCCCGGGTATTGGAGAGCCTCTGGAAGCCATCATCCTCAGTGAGTTTTGAGATATCCGCCACTTCAGCGCTCCAGGCAAACTAGTCGATTTCGCTGGATTGAATGTCCGTGTTTCTCAATCCAACGAGTTCACTGGCACACGGCAAAAAATCTCCAAACGCGACTCGCCTTATCTATGCCGAGCTATCTGACTGGCCGCCTTGAACTGGACCAGTAAAAACGGACAATAGACAAAAAGCCCCCTAATGTAGGAAATAGAACTACATTAGGGGGACTTACTATGTCCGGGAAAAAGGGATGAAAAAGTATCCGTTAGGGATACGGGAAGAAGTGGTGTCACGAATCCGTGCGGGAGAAAGCCAACGTGCGCTGAGCCGGGAGTATGAAATCAGTCGGCAGGCCACTCAGTGCTGTCTAAAGGAACCTGTCCTTCCGAAGACACGAGGGAGTAAATCTGCAAAAACACTGGCAGAGTACAAGTATGAGAACAACCGGCTCAAGATGGAAAATGAGCTGTTGCGGGATTTTCTGCACTCCACAGGATGGAAGTGAAGCCAAGGGGAAAATATGCCGTGATCTACCGGCACAGAAACGAATATCCGATATCCGTTATGTGCCGCTTCTTTCAAATATCCAGAAGTGGATACTATGATTTTGTCCATCGTCTGGGCCGGCCGGAGAAAGACGCAGCCCTTACAGAAATGATTGCGGAACAGAGGGAGCGCAGCTTTCGTACATATGGCTACCGCAGGATGTGGCTGGTGCTGAAGAAGCGAGGTATCCACCGTAATCCCAAGACCATCCTGCGTATCATGGAGAAATACGGTCTGCTTGCGGAAATCCGCCGCCGCCTCCGGAGACTGAACCGATACAACAAGCACATGGCGCAGAAAATCGTTTGTGATGAATTCACGCTGCTGGTCGGTCAGAGACGAGAGCGGCAGCCCGCTCTCCTCCAGGCTTTTCCCTTCGTAGGATACCTCTCCAAAATACGGGTTTGAAAGGCCGGGGACAAATTGGTGACGGCTGTACAGCATCAGGCCAGCGATCTGCTCTATCGTCATGCGCGCCGCCAGATCCCGCGCCCGCTCCTCGGCGGGAAGGCGCCAATCCTCATAGGGATGCAGTTCCCCGTCCTTCGCCAGGTCTTTAAAGTGCAGGCCGTCTTTCTCCAGCAGCTTGACCCCGGACTCGACGGACTAGGCCAGCTTCGGCCCATTGGGGTCCTGGAAAAATTTCAGATGCGTGTGTATCTCTTTCATTTCTGTTTCCCCTTCCTGTCGTTTTCAGTGTTCCTGTAGAACTTTCATTTCATACCTTTCCCCCCTCTGCCAGCTATTGCTTTTTCACAACTGTTTCTTTTTCTGCGGTATTATTGGGACCCACGAAAAGCATATCCGTTTCTTCATCCATGTAAATTTCCATCGATGCCGCACCCCCAAGCCACACAGCCCCTATACAGGATCTCCATTATCACCGATGCTCTGTAACGACTGATTGGAATTTTGCAGTCGGTTCTCTCCTCGCGGTTTACGGCGATATTCACTGGGAGTAATGCCCATATATTTTTTAAACAGGCGGCGAAAGGTAATGTCGCTTCCGTAGCCTACGGTTTTTGACAAATCGTTGACCGAAATATCCGTACTCAAAAGAAGTATAGCCGCATGCTCAATGCGCTTTTTGTTCACATAATCCAAGAAGTTAAAATTAGTCATCGAACGAATTTTGCGGCTGACAACGCTTTCGGAAACGCCAAAATATTCTGCCAACGCGGTCAGAGACAGATTTTCATCAAACAGATGGTCGTTCAAATACGACAAAACCGTAGGTTCATTTTGCGCTGTAAACCGGCCTTCCTCCATGGCAGTTTGTATGGAATCACAGGTATCCAAAACCCTTTGGTACAAGCTCCGAACCGCATTTGGCGCATCGGCATTCCATTGCTGCAGCTGCTCGTAGCAAAAGGAAAGCTTGTATTCTGTCTCCAACCGTTTTACGCAGGACAACATCGTGCTGTGAAGAAAGCGCAAATGTTCCTTGCTGGAGTATCCGTTATAGACTGTTTTGGCAAAATACTCTTGAATGAATTCCTTCGCTTCGGAAATGCGTCCGAAAGAAAATGCCGCAAAAA
>PPYF01370302.1_pt1 | contig 40804 bp, 51 predicted proteins | sample 1559871 | NCBI WGS metagenome assembly PPYF01 (sample SAMN08240021, study PRJNA423297) | Human gut metagenome, whole genome shotgun sequencing project.
AAATGAAACATTTCGGTAAAACCTAATAGTTTACGTTTTATTTTATGTGATCAGATTTGTATAATTTAAAATAAACGGTTTTTCTCTATTAGAATTGTTACTTGTTTTAGGAATTATAGCAGCATTAATCGTTGCTGCATTTATTGTCTATCCCAAAGTTCAAGATGCTAATAGAGCAGCAGCAGAAGCAAAAAATATATCTGCATTAATGGCAGGAGTAAAATCATTATATAGTGGTCAATCTAACTATAAAGGATTGGATGATCAAGTAGCATACAAAGCAAAAATATATCCAGATAATATGGTTATAGGTAATGGAACTAATTTTGTGAATAGTTATAGTGGAACTGTATCTGTTGAAGCATCAGCAAATACATCAACAGGCGAAGATGATTCAGGATTTAGAATTAAATATACATTATTACCAACAATAACATGTGCAAAAATAATAACAGAAGTGGGAAGTAACTTCTACGAAATCAACGCTAATGGTGTAACTCTTGAGCCTTCAACTATGAAACCATCTGATATTACAGCCGCGTGCGCTGCAAGAGATGGAAACGCAGGTTCGGATGGTGCATATCTTATAATGTATGCAGAATAATTGATTAATAGAATATAAATATAGTAGGCTAAAAAGAGATGTTCGACGCATCTCTTTTTATATTTCAGGAGGATAAAATGAATGTTATAAATGGTAAGCCTGTTATTGAGCATGGATTTAAAGTGTTTAAAGCTATGAATCCAGCAAATAATACAGAGATAGTTGTAATAGGAATGGAAAACGTAGATTATGATGAGCAATTAGATATATTAAGTTATTTAAGGAAAAAGCAGTATCAGTTAAAAATAGACTTTAATATTGTTATATTAGAGTTCGAAGATGAAGTATATTTATTTGATTTTAACGAAAAGAAATATAAATTACCTAAAGGGCAAGTTGCTATTATTTTTGATTTCATACAAGAAGATGGAAAGTTTAAAAAAGAAATAAAAACAATAATCGAAATAACAAATTAAAAGCCTCCGAAGAGGCTTTTTTATTACATATTTACACTAACATCATTAATAGAAATACTTAAAAGTCCGAATGAGCAAAGAACTCCAGCAGTTTTATAAGAGGATTGAGAATCTGTAAATATTACAGCTTTATCTTGAACTACAGCAGGAGATCCAAATTTCTCAGCCATTACTGCTGCTACTTTTTTTAACTCTGTTTCACAAAGTTTCTGATTCTTATTAAAGCTTTTGTTAGCAATAATCGCATATACTTTTGTATCTGTATGATCAGAAGCTAAGGTATAATCATCAAAATCTATCCCTACTTCGTTAACAGTAGGTGTAAACTCATAAGTATCTCCAGCAGATTTATCGCTTTCTATTTTTTTACCATCAATAACAACATTTTCTGATGTAGATTTATATTTGGATGTATCAAGAGATTCACCAACAGTATGCCCAAAAAGGCCACTAATATGAGTAGGAGTAACAGCCATAGAAACGAATGGAGTAAATAATAGCACAGCAGAAATTAATATTTTCTTCATAGAATTACCTTTTTAAAATTAATAATTAATTTATAATGTTATGGAGCAATGCCTTCATCATAACCATATTCATATTCACCAGATTCTTCATCATATTCACCCTGCTGTTCTCTTCTCCAAGCTAAATACTCTTCACTAACTTCATCTGATGTAACTACACTATAATCTTCAATACCATCATCCCATTGACGCAAACTAACGATGACAGGGGTTCCTCGAAGTATTCTAGCGACCTGATCGATAACCCAATTTTTATGATGGTTTCCATCTATCTGCCCATATCGTTCAATAAATAACATCGCCCAATCACTTCTTTTAAAATCTTTAAATTTTTCAATTGTTTTTGGATCTACTTCATTACTACCTAAATATTTAGCCATATAAGCCTCCTTTATTTTTTTAAATATTATCATAAAACAAAATGATTATCCATAAATTTGACATACTATTAATATAAATGATAGGTTTATTTTAATGGGCGAGTTAACGTCCAGCCAAGTAGACTTGATGGTTAAGCGATAGCATTAACAATATAAAATCTTACATCAATATTTTTCTTAACATTGATGTCTTCTACTTGCCATTCTTTGAACATAAATAAAAGGAGAATATCATGTCTAAATCTATCGTAATTGATAAAGAAAATTATACCCGTACAAAGAAAAAACTAAAAAAATCATTAGAAGCTAAAGGGTGCTCTTTCACTCTTTCAGAAGTGTCAGATATACTTGCTCAATCATTTGGTTTTAAAAACGAATTTGATATGCAGAAAAACTATTTTGAAAAATTAGATTTAAAAATATCAAACAGCAATGTAAGTATAAAAGATTGGTTTCAATCATTGAATAAAAAAAGAAGTTATATTGATTTAAATTTACTAAAAAAACTTCTAAAAGATACACTAAAAGGTAATGTTATCGTATATGGCCCTACAAATACTGGTAAAACTACAATAGTAGATTATATATGTAATAAGCTTATTTTTAAAAAAATAGAAACACTAGAATATCATATTGATGAAGATATCAGTAATAATGAAAGTGATTTAAGAAAGCATGAAATATATTTTGGTAAAACAAAATATGGCATGAGTGCAGAACCAGATCAAAAAGAAATCAGATGTCAAAGTCATATGGATAAGCTATTAAAAATAAATAATAAAGGATATAATGTCGTATGTGATCTTCATGCTGCTGATGAAGAAGATGTTTATCAGAGATTGGATTGTTGGGGTAATAAGAACTTAAAAATTCATTATCTTATAGGTGTTTCTTTTGTAGAAGATAAACAGCAAATTATCGTGCATGATTTAGTACAAAATAAATTTTATAAACTGTTTGATAATAAAATAGAAGTTTACTAAAAAGTTTTATAAATAGACAAGGATCTGGTACCAGATCCTTTTTTAATTGACTTTTAAAAATCAGTAATATAATATTTCGTCAATAGGTGAGTTAACACCTTGCTAAGTAGACTCAGATGGCGAAGCGATAGCATTAATATAAAAAATCATCGATATTTTTCTTAAACAAAAATCATTGATGGTATCTACTTATCATATAAATGATTTTATTAATAGGAAAATATATTATGAAAAATCAAGAATTCTTTATAACAGAAGAAAGTTTCTCTCGTGCTAAAAAGCAACTCAAAAAAGCATTAAAAAATGAAGGATTAGATATATCTTTATCAAAAAGTGCTAATCTTATAGCCAAATCATTTGGGTTTAATGATGAGCATCAAATACAATCATTTATAAATAATCAATTAAAAAGCAGATTAGTTTTTTTTGATGATTTTCCTTTTTATTACAATATAACAGAAGAAGAATCTCTATATTTTAAAGAAATAATAAAAATATGGAGTGTTGTGTCTGAATATCTTAAAGAAAATATCTCGATTATAATGAAAAATATTTCAAATTTTGAAAATGGTAATATATTAAGTATTATAAAAAATATAAATGATACAATAAATACATCAGAATACATGATCAATAATAATGCTAGCATTATGCATGGTAATATATCATTAAGAGATAGCGGTGAAAATATATATGCAATGGCAATTACAAGACATAGGATGTTAGAGTTGTCAAAAATAACGTTAGATAATAAATACAGGTATTTCTATGAATTAATGGACGCATATCATAATATTGAAAAATACTTTTATCTATCTCATGATGAGCGTAAAGAATTTTGGCTTCAGCCTAAAGATTTCAAATCTGAATCAAGAAGTATGTCTATAGGTAATTTTAATATATAAGTTGTTTGAAAAATAAAAGGCTCTTACGAGCCTTTTTTTATAGGTCATTCATAATTTTTATAAATTCTAAAGCTCTTTCCTTCGTCATTTTATTATCTTTCTGAGGAAGTTTATCTAATATCTCTTGTATTTCTGGCATTTTAAGAGCTTGCTCATATTCTTCTAAACTCATCGTATGATTAACACATCCCATACAGGCACAAACTTGACTCTTACAATAACGTAATTGACCATATTTTTGAATACACTCTTTAGCTTTATTTAATACTTTATTACGTTTATCTCTTGCTAACCAGATCTGAATATCCATTTATTTAAGCCTCTTTTAAAATTTTCTCTATATTAACACAGAAAAACAATCAAAATCGACACTTTTTTTACGTTTTTTTATAAAAATAAGTATAAATACTTGTACTTCATATCAAAAAAAATTATACTATAAAAAAATAATTAGGAAGGTAATATGTTGTATATGAAATCATTAGATTATAATAAATTCGAAGGTTTAACGATTGAAGTAAATGAAAGAACTTCAGAAGAAAAAATGAAAATTAAAAATGATATAGATGCTATTATCGGAAAGTCAGTAAAACTTTCTACAAATACTATTATTTTTCGTTTGTACAACTATATTAGAAATGATTTCATTAAATGCAATGGTGAAGATATTCCCTTTGAATATGATTATATCCTTATCAATCCTATGATTTGGGAAAGTATTAATGAAATAACAAAAGATAATGATACTCTTTGGAATGAGTTAAAAGATGTTGTATTTTACTTTAACTTAAAACTTGAGGAGCAGAAACTTGTATTTGCTTATTATTTGTTTAATCAAGGTTTGACTAAATTTGAAAAAATCGCAGAGAGATTTAATATATTAAGAACACAAACTTGTTTTGCTACAAATGTAGATGTTTTAAAAGAAGTTTATAAAAAAATTCTAACAGCAGAAGATTTCAACAGGGTTGAAAATTCTTCCATAGGATTACATTAATCTATAAATAAAAAGGTTGATTATGACTAAAATATAGGTTAATATTCAAGTTATAAGAAAAGGAAAAAGAAATGAACATAAAATCTAATCACATTCTGAATGCTTTAAATACCTCTCGATATTGATCTTCTCTCTTGAGTGCAAACCCTTTGCACTATCTTTGCTGTAAAAAATCAAAATAAAAAATAAAATTTAATAAGGAATTGTATATGAATACTTTTTTACAAGAGTTGCAAGATCGTGGACTAATTAACCAATTAACAGATACTAATAAGATTAACCAGATATTAGATAAAAAAGCTACGTTATACTGTGGTTTTGATCCTACTGCGGATTCGTTACATGTCGGAAGCTTATTACCTTTAATAACCTTGCTAAGATTTAAAAAAGCAGGTCATACCATTCTTCCATTAATTGGAGGAGCAACAGGTATGATAGGTGATCCAAGTGGGAAGGCTAAGGAAAGAACATTAAATGACGAAGGAACAGTTATATCATTTAAAAATGCGATAACAAACCAAATCAAAAATATTGTGGGAGATGTTAAAGTTGTAGATAATGTAGAATGGACAAGTGGCATGTCTGTATTATCTTTTTTAAGAGATATAGGTAAACATTTCTCTGTAAATATGATGTTAAATAAAGATTCTGTTAAATCTCGTATTGAACGTGAAGAACAAGGAATTTCTTTTACTGAATTTTCATACCAGTTATTGCAGTCTATGGATTTTCATCATCTCTTCAAAGAGATGAATTGTAATTTGCAGCTTGGTGGTAGTGATCAATGGGGTAATATTACATCAGGTATAGATCTTATACATAAAAAAGAAGGTAACGATGCTCAGGTTGCTGGTATCACTATTCCTTTATTAGTTAAAGCTAATGGAGAAAAGTTTGGTAAAAGCGAATCTGGAGCTATTTGGTTATCAGCAGAAAAAACATCTCCATTTGATTTCTTCCAGTTTTGGTTAAATGTTTCAGATGAAGATATTAAACGATTCTTTAAAATGTTCTCTTTTAGAAGTATCGAAGAAATAGATAAAATTTTTAAAGAAGATGAAAATAGGACTAAGCCATTAGCACAAAGATTGCTTGCAATAGAGTTGACTGAATTGGTTCACGGAACCGCAGCTAAAAATTCTGTTTTACATATGGCAAAAGCTCTTTTTGAAAGTGATTTTGAAGATATGGAAAAAGAGGATTTTATTGGGCTTGAAAAATCAGGAATGAAAATACTTGAAACATCCGATTTAGGATTAATTTCAAATATAGTATCTTCTGGATTAGCAAAATCAAGAACACAAGCTAGAGAGTTTTTAAAAAGTGGGGCAATATCAATTAATGGAAAAAAAGTAATCATAGAAGATGATGTAAATACAAGTGTGATAACGGACATTAAGTTTGATCATTTTTGTATCCTACAAAGAGGGCGAAAAGAGTTTAGATTAATAAAAATAAAATAAAAAAAGGGAGCTTGCTCCCTTTTTTATCATCTAACAGTGGCAAACTGCCAAGAACCATTTTCCATAAATACTAAAGTTAAAGCATCTGCAGCATATAAGGTATCTATCCAGATTCTATTCTTTTCTAAAATAGGTTGAGGTATGGGTGTATGACCATGAATAACATAATCTATACCATACACATCATTAACAAATACTCTTCTTGAATCTAAAACAGCTCCTATACATTCTCTATCCCATATCAAAGATTCTAAAAAATCTTCATCTAAAGTAGCTTTCTTGATTATATCATTCCAAAACATATCTTTAACACTTAAAGGTATGCCCGCATGAACAACACCAAAGGTTTTATCATTATGCTCAACTTCTAATATAATAGGGGCTTTTTCTAATATTCTATCACAATAATACTGAACATCAGCACCAAGCTGTTCTTGCGTTTGTTCTCCCCCATTAGCAAGCCAAGTTTCCATATAAATATCTCTATTAATCATGAGATCTTCATGATTTCCTATAACAAAATGACAATTATCATGTTCTAAGAAAAAATCTAAACACTCTCTTGAATAAGGACCTCTATCTATAAGATCTCCGACAGAAATAATTGTATCTTCTGATGTAATATTTAAATGTTGAATAGCTTTCATTAACATGTCGAATCGTCCATGAATATCACCAATAAAAAATAACCTATGGTTGGACGGAACAACTATTTTTTTATAAATCATACGGTCTCCACGTAATAAATAATAAGTAAGGCTATCTATTATCTTTGATAAAAAGAAAAAATAAATAGCCTAATAAAAATATTTTTAAATTAAAGAGAATAGTTAACCTGATTAGGATCAAATCTGTATGAATTAAAAGTATTTTCTTCCTCTATTTTTCTTGTTATTTCCCTATTCATTTTTTCGATTTTTTCAATATTATCTTGATTTTCTTTTCTATAAATATCAATAAAACTTTTTTTCATAATGCCTCCAATTGGCTATCTGATATATTAATAACTAAATAATTTTACATTTTATAAGAAAATAAAGCAAAAATTTTTGCTTTAATTTTGATAATGAAGATATAATTATAGCATTAAAATGAAAAAGGGGATTCATAATGGCAGCAAAATTAGCAACAATGATTCAGGAAAAAGCAGAAAATTTAGAATTTAACGATTTCTTTTCAAAGGAAAATAAAGAGTTAGTTCCAAGTCGATTAGCAGTAAATGAAGATAATATAGAAAAAGCTAAGTCCGAAATTAATGAAATTCATTTTAAAAAACTTTTAGATATTACAGCCAGTGTATATAAACAGACAGAAAAAAACTATATAAAACAGTTTAGCAAGAAAAACATTACTTACAAAGATGTATATACATTCTTGAATAAAAAACCGGGAGCTTTTAAAAAAGAGATAATTGATGAAATAACAGGGACTTTTATTCGATATTTAGATGATAAAAATGCAATTTTTTGGAATGGAAGAAAACTGCCAAAATCTGTAGTTATTGCGATTCAATCCTCTTTTAAGATTGTTTCTGGACATTCGTTTACAAGCTTTTTAAATGTGATGAAATCAAAAGCGTATGATGGATTTGGTAGAGAAACATTGAAAGCGTTAAACTATTTAAAAATATCTAATGTGAGAATATCTGAAAAAGTTAATTATTGTAAATGTTTAGAAGATCAAGAAATAGTAAATAAAGTAATGGAAGAAAACCCAGCATTATTTTACCCTTCATTTGCCTATATTGGTTTTAAAGGGCTAAATCAATATCAGGATTTTAAAACTACATTAACAAGTTTAGGTTTAACCAAGAAAGGCTGGAAGTTTATGTGTTCCCAATCAAGAAATTATAACCTAAGAGCTATGCGTAAGATTAAAGTAGGTATTTTTTGTATGAATAATGGCTTAAAAGATGCATGGCTTAGGAATGAGTTTTTAGCGGCTTGGATGACAAAAGAAAACCTCTCACAAGAAAAACAAGATATATTATTAAAAGAAATCCAAAATTATAATGGTCCTGTTAAAGATTTCTCTCCTTTTGAGATAAGAAAAAGAAAATATGGGTTATCTGTATCTTATGAATCAGCAGAACTTGATCAATTAGAGGATTACTTAAGAAACAAAAAAACAGTTTTTCTTAGAGATCCGGTTAATAGAGGTAAAGAGTTTAAAGAAGATAGTAAAACTTTATTTCAGCTAATAAGAAGAAGCGAAAGATGGCATGAAGAAGTATTTAATAAAGAGAAAGGTGAGTTAAAAGAGTTTTTAACTTATCCAATTAAAGAAATAGATATTGATAACTTTAAGTTTAAACAAATTGAAAATAGCTGGGATCTTAAAAAAGAAGGCGATAAAATGCATCACTGTGTATTTAGCTATAGTGATAGATGCTTTAAAAATAAATATGCTGTATATACAGTGGATGAATTAGTCTTGAAAGAAAATTCAAAAACTCTGGAAAGAGCGACTCTTGGCTTATCTGTAGAAGAAAAATTAGTAATTGTAAAAGATAAAGAAACAGGAGAAGAAATTGAAAAATTAACAACGAACATTACGTTTAGTCAAATGTATGGTCATTGTAACTCAAGAGTCTCTGATGAAATGCATAAGGCGGCTAAAAAATTAATAAAAGATTTAAATCAAGAAATTAATGAATAATATAAAGGTAGAAAAATGTCCAAAAAAATAAAAAAAGTTATTAATGATATTGAGATAACATTTGAATTAGAATGTACTAATAAACTTGGAAGAGGCATGATTCAATATTCTATCTCTACTGATAATCATAGAATAAAATATAAGGTTTCTTATGCTGAACCATTGACCCATGATGAAATGATGAAATGGATGGATGAAAACGAACAAAAACTCTTCGATTATTATGTTTCATTTTTATATAAAAGAAATATAACCAGATTTGAATATACTGATGGGGAGCTACATCCCTATCTTGGTAAAGAATATCCATTAAGTATTAAGATTGATAAAAATCCGGGAGTTTATTCACTTGATCTAATTAACGATAAGTTTGAAGTGAGAATATCCGAAACATTCCCAAATCATAAAAACGCAATAGCAATATTATTTAAAAAATGGTATGAAAATAAAGCATATATATATTTTAAAGAGCGTTCCGAAATATATAGAAAAAAAATGGATTTTGTACCAGATGGGGATTTAATTATAAAAATAGTTGAGTCTAAAAAATTTCATGGAAGATGTACGTGGGGAAAACGTCAAATAGAATATAATTATCCTGTTATAAAGTTATCTCCAGAACACATAGATTACCTTGTTGTTCATGAATTGTGTCATTTTAAAGAACATAATCATCAACCTCCATTCTGGAAGCTTGTAAGGAAATATTGTAATAATTATTCATTCTTAGATATGGATTTAAATGTTCAAGCAATACAATTTAGTAGAGGAATATAACAAAAAATAAAATTTTAGTAGTATAAAAATCAAAATATTTAACAAAGGTCGTCCGTTCATCGGCATAAAAGATATATATGACGACTTTGCTATTGATAGATAAGTATATTTTTCCTATAAAAATAATACAAGATTTATTTATCAATATGGAGAGTAAAAATAATGTCTAAAGTTTTATTAAAAAATAAAAAAAGTAAAAAAGGTTTCTCACTTTTAGAACTATTACTTGTTCTTGGTATTATCGCAGCTTTAGTAGTAGCAGCGTTTATTGTATATCCTAAAGTACAAGCATCACAACGTTCACAAGCTGAGAGTAATAACATAGCAACAATCCAAGCTGGTGTTAAAGCTCTTTATACTTCCGCTTCAAGCTTTACTGGCCTTACAAACTCCGTTGCTGTTCAGGCTAAGATTTTCCCTGACAACATGTTAAGCGGTTCAGGTAACGCTGCTACACCAATTAACGCATTCAAAGGTGCTGTAACATTGGCATCAGCTAACACTGGTCCATCAGGAGCAACAGGTTCATCATTCACGATCACTTATTCTAACGTGCCAGCAGCAGAATGTACTAAGATCATAACAGCAACAGCAGGTAACTTCTATATCGCCGCTGTAGGTGGAACAACTGTTAAGCCAGCAGGTGGAACACTTGACGTAGCAGCAACAGCAGGAGCATGTTCTAACGCAACAAGCAACACATTGGTTCTTACTTCTATCTAATGTTGTAATAGAATTAAATATAGTGTAATATAAAAGGATGTCTTCAGGCATCCTTTTTTAATTATAGAGTTACAATATAAAATAAAAATATTTAATATACACTATTTTATGTAGGAGATTGAATATGAGTAATAAAGAAAGAAAACCAAAAGGTCGTTATACCCTTGAAGAGTTGTTAGAAGGATTTGACCAAAAAGCATGGGATGAATATAGGCAAACTGAAGAGTTTAAATCTTGGGAAAATATGAGACCCGTAGGAAAAGAAAGATTTTGGGAAGATGAAGAAAAGGATAATAAAGACAGTTGAAAAATAAAGGCAGAGTGATCTGCCTTTTTATTTTTATTAATAAGCCCAATTCCATGAATCTTTACGAAATTCTTTGAGCATATTTTCAAGTTCTTCAACCTCTTGATAACTTGCATCTAAAGTCTCAAGAAGTGTGCTTGCCCCATAATAACTCTCATTATTCCAAATTTCATCTTTAATTTCAGCTACTGTTTTATCTTTAAAAAGTAATAGATAATGATCAGCAGATTCCGAAGTAATAGCGATAGCAACAATCATATTTTTCTCCTATTTAATTAGCGTTTATTATAGCAAAAATAGAAATACGAAACAATATTTAAATTTCAAAAGATGAAAATCTATCTACTGTATCAATGCCACTTGAAACAAATATGCCAATAGTTGAATAACTCATTCCTTCTAATTCGTTAAAAGAGCAAAACATTATATTATCTTCTTTGGTTAAACATGTAATGTCTTTAATAATGATATTTGAACATCTTTCTATCACTTTATTATCTACAGCATGATAAAGTTTTTGAGAAATACTGTTGATAACAATATCTTTTTTAGAGTCATTTGTTAGAATAATTTTATCTTGTATATAAGAATGCTCTTTGTTTACTTCATAAAAATATAAAGGTTTAATATCCATTTTAAAACCTTGTAAAACTTTATCAGCTATTTTAAATAAACCATTATTTTTTACTGGAGACATATTAACAAAATAAAATGAACTACAAATATTATTAAGTTTATCTTTTAATAGATTATATAATATAAAAGCTATTTTTTTAGATTGCTCTTCTTTAATAATTTTTAAATCACAAATATACCAAACTTTCTTTTGATTTATTTCTCTTAAAATAAAACAAATACTACCAATTGTTTTACTTTCTTTTTCAATTACAAAAAAATAAGGTTCTCCTAATTGTTCAAAAAAAGAAAAATAATCATAATGACTTTTATAACCATGTTTTATGAAAAAAACATCATTACCTAAAGGATATGAAAATTCCTTTTCCATATCTTTTAATCTATTTGAAAAATAATGCCTGTTTTCTTTATTTGCTAAGTCTACTTGAGAAACGGTGATATTATTCATGTTTATATCCTACCACTGTTTCTTCATAGAAATGGCTTGTATCTTCTTCATAATGTGCTCTAAAACCTGCTAAAGCCATAGTTTCCTTTAAATCATAATCTCCTAAAAGTTTACGCATAACTAAAACGCCACCTTTACCAAGATTGTTATAAGCGGCATTTATAACATCTTGAAGTTCATTATAAGGGATCCAATCTCCAATATTTGATAAATCAATAATGTCAGGTTTGTTTCCATTAGTGAAATAAATAGAGTCAAAGATTTTTCCACTATTAATATGTTGTATAACAGAAAAAACGCTCTTATTGTCTAGTTTTAAATGTTTATCAGAATAATAGTCAAAAGGAACTCCAGCTAGAATATTCTGGATATTTTCTTTGCCAAAAGTATCATCTTCAAATTCACTGGTAAAAACGTTAAAGAAATGTTCAGCAAAATCTTTTTTAGTATATTTTACTGCGTTGTCTGTAAAAATAATAGCAAGGTTTTCTCGGCTAAAAATATCATTAATAGCAAACCTTAATTTACGATGATCTATTTCATCAGTGAGAAGAAAATTAGTTATTTCCTTATCTGAAAAACGATTTCTAAGATGTAGAAATATTCTTTCAAACTTACCTTTATCAAGAGTATCTATTACATCATCTTCTGAATTCATCTTTTTACGTTTATCAACAAATAACCAATACTGCGATTCATTCATATCTATAGCAGCGACTTCAACAGGTTCATCAAGAGTGAAATATTCCATAATGCTCTCACCACCAGAACAAATTGTAATAACATTTTTAGGCTTTTCTGCTGGTAAATGATCAAGGGCTTTTATCGAAACAGAAGCATCTTCTCTAATGTAATAAAATGAGATATTGTCTTTAGAAATGTCAATGACTTCTTTTTTTGTAAGTAGTATCATACCATTAAAAACATCTATAAACTCTTTTTGAGCATCAGAGAAAAGTTTAAATGTCTGTTCTTTATTTTCAGAATCATCATATTTTAAAGCAACTTCAAAAATTTCTCTACCATGTTCCCAATCTAAAACAGCATGTTTACTATAGTGGGACTGTTCATTATATAAGTTTAAAGTATCAATATGTTTAGAAAGTGAATCACTAATAGGAGCATAGAGGTATTCAATAGCAGCAAGTTTACAAGCAAGTGATAGAACATCTTTTTCTTTAAACCAATTAGCAATCCATTCATCAATCCAAGGATTATTAGTTAAAGTATAATCTGAGCCAGCAATAGCAGTAAGGTAATTATGGAATGTATTAATATGGAAGTTTGAAGATACGCCGTTTCCATGTTCTTCCCATATATTTTCAGCAATATGAAGTCGTGTTTCAGAATCTTCAATCATTGACGCAAGATAACAAAGAATGCGTGGAAAAGCTTTAACAGCATGATAGAATGGGATTTGAGACTTTGAAAACTCTTCTTGTGAGCTGTTACTCATGAATGTTTCATATTTAGAAAAAAGTTCAAAGTTTTTTAATGTAATGTTTTTTGCTTGAGTATATAACATGATAAAATCTCCTAATTTAAATTATTGTTTGTTATTATTTTCAGATAAATCAATAGTTGTGCTCATGAAGAGACTTGAGCATGAATAGTATCCATATATCCAAAGGTCTATTTGCTTTTCTTTATCTGGAATTTTTACTTTAAGTGATTTTATTGTACGAGTTTTTATTTTTTTCATGGATTATCCTTATGTTGTTTAGGTTTATATTATTGTTCTCGTTAGTTATAACCAAACATAAGAATAAAGAGATATGTTTTTGATTTGAACTAAAATCCTTAATTTACCTTTTTCAGAGAACGGTAGGCGAAAATCTAAAGGATGCCTTAAAATGATACTAATATTTTAATTTTAAAAAAGCAAGAATAACTTATAAAATATTTACCATTATTTTAACTGATATTTTTTATTGTTTTTTATAAAATTATTAAAAATATAAAGACTAGTTTCTTCTTCATCAGAAATAAAACATACAGATTTACCATCAAAAAGTGTTTCATCTATATTATTTTTACTAATACGTTCTACTTTTAAAATTTCTTTAAATGGTACTTTATATTTATGTTTTAAAGTATTAACATTTTTTAGATATTTTTGAACTAAAGTAGCAACATCTAGATCCACAAAGTAAACTTTATCAACACCTTCATCAAGCGCCAAGAATGCTGATTCAATAATAGTGTTATAATCATGAGCCAAAATGTTATAAACCTTTTCCTTATTCTGCTTGATTACGGAAGAAAGAGTGTTCCAATTTTTATAACCAAGAAATATAGAAAAAGCTTTAAGTAAACTTGATTGAGAAATATTAACATCTTTCTTTTTTAAATATGAGGATACTTGGCTAATACCTTTTTTAAACTGTTGATATGTGTACTTCTTTAAAGCCTCTTCTTCAAGGATAATAGTCTGATCTTTTGTTTTTTGAAGAACAGAGTCCTTTTCTTCTGAATGAGAAATAAGAGAAGTTGTAAACGTGTTCTTTATTTTATGTAAGAAGATATCAAGTTTGGAGTGAGATTTTACATAATTAATTTTATTTTGTAGATCTGTTTTTTCTTCGTATCCAAGAAAAATACATACAGAATTCATATAGAGTTCGTCAGAAAGTAGAAATCCTGATTCAGTCATACTGTCTTTGAATAATTTGAATCTTGAATCGAAATCAATGATATTAAACGTGATTTTCATTTATTTTTCCTATGTTATGGTGTAAAGCTCTTCTCATTAAATTGAATAACATAGATTAATTTACTAAGTTAATCCTTAATTTACCATGAGAGTGGTTGGCGTAGTTATAAAGGATGCCAGTAATACAAATAATAAACGTAAGTTTTACGAATATCAATTAAAGATTATAAAGAGAACAGTATCAAGCATAACAATAAATAAAAAAATAGATAGAAGTATCTTTTCTCTTTTAGTCATATTTCTTTTCATTGTAATAATTACCTCTCCAATTTCAGAAAGCCATTATACTACATTATCAATAATGATTTCAATTGTCTTTTATATTGTCTGATTAAAAAAACTATGTTAAAATGAATTAGTATTCATCATAACATATAAAGGGTTTTAAGATGCAGATAACAGTTAATGATTTTTATACCGTAGCAAAGGTAGCTCATGAAAACAGATTGATAGTTTCAGATGATGTTTTTAAAGAAATCAACAAAACCATGACAACTTTATCTCGTGAAGAGTTTGATACTATATTGAAAAGGAAAACAATAAATAATTTTATCAAACTTACTTTTGGTAATGATTATTATGATAGTAATTTTGTAAAATATTTAGATGAAAAGTTAGCCTCTACAGATGTAAATAGTGATGTTGTTGTTAGTGTTAATAGAGAACAGCTTGACGCAATGAAATCAGCTTTTGAAATGGAATTTAATGATACTTCAGATAAAGAAAGAAAAGAAAAAATGGTGAAGTATGCCAGAGATGTATCAACAGAAGAAATAGATAAAGTAGATACAATAGATTTTAATGAGAATGTAATCAACACATTAAAAGAACTTCCTTTAAAATATATGAATAAGGAGCTTGAAGGTGTAATTGTTAAATACAATCCATCCAGATTTAAATTAAAATAACATAATCCAAAGTTAAAAGCAGTCATCGGTGGCTGCTTTTTTATTGTTTTTCATATGATGTTATCATATAATAAAAAATTATTTATTGAGTATAATGGAGATAGAATGAATACAGTTTCATATTTGGATAATATTGCTTCTTATATAAAAGAAAAAGAAAGTTGGTATTTAAAGCGTTTTGGTTATGCCGCTTGTGAGTTATGGTTTTGTGTTGAAGCCTGTAACATATTAAACTTTGATCATCCTTTATATTCTTTTGAAAAAACAGGGAGCGGAAAGTTCTGTTTTAATGAAGATGATAGAAGAGATATTACTGTTTACAACAAAGATCAAACAATAGATTCTCATATAGAAGTTAAACTGCTTTACCCTTCATATGCTACCTCAAAAACGAATAAGAAAATAAATGAAGTATTTGATAAGTTTGATACATATAAAATAAAAGGAAATGAAATAAGAGAAGGCTGGTTTATTTTAATTTGGTCTTCATCAAATAGAGGGAAGTATAAAGAAGGCGAATCAGATAAGTTTTTCTATGATGCGATAGAAAATATAAAAAACAGAAATATAAATAATAGTATTTCAGAATATAGTATTTTATCTATTTTGGATAATAGTTTTAAGTGGCGTTCGTATGATAAAGAAATCATAGTAAAAGCAATAAAAATAAACTTTTAAATAAATAAAAATAGCTTCCAAAGGCTATTTTTTTATGATATTAAATTGCATAAATAAATATTTGCGTTCTTTAACAATTTGGATTATAGTAACCCTAATTATTTTTATTAATATTTTATTTCTTATAAATCAATAAGTTATAGATATATAAAATTAATTAGGTAATTATAGGTTTTATTATATATCTTATTGAAAAATAAGAGTATTTATAAAATTTATTCTTATTTGCCCCATACATGGGGCTTAAAAGAGACAATAATAATGTTCCTGTTAGGAATGAACCATTTGCCCCATACATGGGGCTTAAAAGTTTCGTTTTTGAAAAAGAACTAAAAATTGAAACATTTGCCCCATACATGGGGCTTAAAAGAGTATTCAAGTAATCCGCTGGGCTTGTAGGGTGATTTGCCCCATACATGGGGCTTAAAAGTAGAAGGAACATTATTATTGTCTGATATTTCAGATTTGCCCCATACATGGGGCTTAAAAGTATTAATAAAAACTTGATATATCTAATTTAAGTATTTGCCCCATACATGGGGCTTAAAAGATAGCAGCAGGATCTACTGCACCTTTCATACTAATTTGCCCCATACATGGGGCTTAAAAGTCGCCCGTTCTGCTCAATCCAAATTTATTTGATATTTGCCCCATACATGGGGCTTAAAAGTTTGCCAACAGATTTATTTTTTATGGCGGAAATATTTGCCCCATACATGGGGCTTAAAAGACCTTTTAGTAGGAGTAAAAATATGGCGTATGTATTTGCCCCATACATGGGGCTTAAAAGATTAACTACGTCTGCTTTAGCTGCTGAATAGCTATTTGCCCCATACATGGGGCTTAAAAGGTATGGATGGTTTCAGATACTTGGGATACTTCAATTTGCCCCATACATGGGGCTTAAAAGATAAAAAGATTATTAAGAAAGAGTTAAAGAAATATTTGCCCCATACATGGGGCTTAAAAGATCTGTTTCTTACCAACCTCTTGTTGAGCTTCTATTTGCCCCATACATGGGGCTTAAAAGTGAAAGAAAGGCTGTAATGAAAGAAATATGGTTATTTGCCCCATACATGGGGCTTAAAAGGTAACCTTAACAATAGTATCACCAAATACTGAGATTTGCCCCATACATGGGGCTTAAAAGAAGAATAGCCGCCGTCTGATGAATATCTTAAATATTTGCCCCATACATGGGGCTTAAAAGAAAGTAAGGAATATTGTTATAAAAGTTATGGATATTTGCCCCATACATGGGGCTTAAAAGCTATACCAGAGAACAACTCTTCTCCATTGAATGATTTGCCCCATACATGGGGCTTAAAAGTGCATAAGGCTGGAAGTTATTCAATAGGTTCTCATTTGCCCCATACATGGGGCTTAAAAGTTGAACAAGCTTTATAATGATGCCTTGAATAAGATTTGCCCCATACATGGGGCTTAAAAGCACTTCTGTTGCTCTTGTTCTACGTGCCCAAATATTTGCCCCATACATGGGGCTTAAAAGCATTTATTATTTTATGACAATAGTATAATACTTATTTGCCCCATACATGGGGCTTAAAAGTTTATATTTTCTTCATTAGCCGATACTCTGGTAATTTGCCCCATACATGGGGCTTAAAAGGCATTATCAATATCTTCAACTGTAAAATCATTAATTTGCCCCATACATGGGGCTTAAAAGAGCAGGGATGCTACCACCTGTACCTGCTGTTGCATTTGCCCCATACATGGGGCTTAAAAGTCCTAAATATATATTCTCCTATAGTTTGTAACTATTTGCCCCATACATGGGGCTTAAAAGCATGAGTTTGCAGAAGATTTTATAAATTTATTCATTTGCCCCATACATGGGGCTTAAAAGTTTCTGATGTTATAAATATATTTTACACCAATTATTTGCCCCATACATGGGGCTTAAAAGAAAAAATGCTTCCTTCGATAGATTTGACAAAAAATTTGCCCCATACATGGGGCTTAAAAGAGAAAGTCAATTTTAATTTAGATTTAGGCGAAAATTTGCCCCATACATGGGGCTTAAAAGCTTTTTTACTTCGCAGATAATCATTCTACATTCATTTGCCCCATACATGGGGCTTAAAAGTATTAATAAGATCTATAACAAAAAATCTTGCTGATTTGCCCCATACATGGGGCTTAAAAGCTGTAGTTTCAGCAAGGAATGTCATTAATATTTATTTGCCCCATACATGGGGCTTAAAAGTCAATTATTGCTTCTGGATTTGCACCGCGATCTATTTGCCCCATACATGGGGCTTAAAAGTAATCTTAAAGTATCACCAAGATATTCTTGTATATTTGCCCCATACATGGGGCTTAAAAGATGTTATATTTTTACTTGCGACTCCTGTCACTTATTTGCCCCATACATGGGGCTTAAAAGTCTTTTTCTTTAGCGTCTATAATGTAGATTTTTATTTGCCCCATACATGGGGCTTAAAAGAGTATGGATCTTCATATCCTTCAAAGTCTTCTGATTTGCCCCATACATGGGGCTTAAAAGACTATTGGACTGATTCGAGAGTAGGGCCTATTGATTTGCCCCATACATGGGGCTTAAAAGATTTAGCTTCCCATTCTTCGTTATCTAATACCCATTTGCCCCATACATGGGGCTTAAAAGACCGAACTCAATAGAAGAAAATTTGTTTAACATATTTGCCCCATACATGGGGCTTAAAAGTTTTGGTTAATTTATAGTTTAAAAGTAAGCTTTATTTGCCCCATACATGGGGCTTAAAAGTGAAGCGTCTATAGAGCTGTCAGCCCACTTCTGATTTGCCCCATACATGGGGCTTAAAAGTTTGACGCCTTCTATTGTAAATACATCACCAGCATTTGCCCCATACATGGGGCTTAAAAGTATACAATCACACAATAAAACAATAAAACCTATATTTGCCCCATACATGGGGCTTAAAAGATAACTTGGAGCTTAAGCAATCACAAAGTGACCATTTGCCCCATACATGGGGCTTAAAAGACAAGTTATAGTTACAACAACACCAAAGAAAAAATTTGCCCCATACATGGGGCTTAAAAGAATTTATAAATTCATCTTGTAAATAATCATCTAATTTGCCCCATACATGGGGCTTAAAAGATACTGGAAAATCTCTTGTCCAAGAAGTGTCTTATTTGCCCCATACATGGGGCTTAAAAGTGCCCCTTCTCCGAAAAAGTTTTGAAGTGCAAAATTTGCCCCATACATGGGGCTTAAAAGTGATTATAAATTTCATGTTCTTCTCGATAATGTATTTGCCCCATACATGGGGCTTAAAAGATGCAATTGCCCTTTAATATTTATATCGTAATAATTTGCCCCATACATGGGGCTTAAAAGAGCAATGCCAGCTTCTACGGCTGCTGCATACTTATTTGCCCCATACATGGGGCTTAAAAGTTGAATGTCATACATTCTTCATCACCAACATAAATTTGCCCCATACATGGGGCTTAAAAGTGCACCTGTTGCATAAACTATTCCATACCCTACATTTGCCCCATACATGGGGCTTAAAAGAATGTATCTTGTTTCTGCAGCTAATCAATTTATATTTGCCCCATACATGGGGCTTAAAAGAGCATAAACAGTATAAGTGTCTCCAACACTTATATTTGCCCCATACATGGGGCTTAAAAGAAACAGTGAATTCATTAAAGCATTAGCAAGATTATTTGCCCCATACATGGGGCTTAAAAGAATGGCTATGCAGTGGGTTTTTGGTAATCAGTCATTTGCCCCATACATGGGGCTTAAAAGAAAAGAAGAAGATTATAAGCCTACAGGAACAGCATTTGCCCCATACATGGGGCTTAAAAGTAAAACTTTACAAGTAACTATATTGTCAGGATTATTTGCCCCATACATGGGGCTTAAAAGTTTTTCTGTAGAAGAAGGAGCATCTTTACCTTTATTTGCCCCATACATGGGGCTTAAAAGATTAGTTTCTTTATTACGTTTAACTTCACCATAATTTGCCCCATACATGGGGCTTAAAAGAATTTTACTTGGTGTTCTTCAAAGTGTCAATTTATTTGCCCCATACATGGGGCTTAAAAGATGTGTATCTATTGTTGATTTAGTTAGAGCTATATTTGCCCCATACATGGGGCTTAAAAGTAAGATTTTCCATTTTAAAGCCTTTTTCATCAAATTTGCCCCATACATGGGGCTTAAAAGAAAAGGTGAAAGCTATGAGCAGAAACCTACTCAATTTGCCCCATACATGGGGCTTAAAAGTAGGGTTGCGTAACAACCTTTTATGAAGTCTTCATTTGCCCCATACATGGGGCTTAAAAGTTAACTGTCTGTCTGTTATTCCAAATATTCCTGATTTGCCCCATACATGGGGCTTAAAAGTGCTGCCCTGTGTTCTTCCTGTAGCTTGATTAAATTTGCCCCATACATGGGGCTTAAAAGTATAATCAACTGGAAGAAAACAGAATAAATAAAATTTGCCCCATACATGGGGCTTAAAAGAACTGTAGTAGGTTCTTACATGTCAGCGTATGTATTTGCCCCATACATGGGGCTTAAAAGAATCAAGGAGGAGACTTAGTGGAAAACAATTTGATTTGCCCCATACATGGGGCTTAAAAGGTCATATCTTGCCTTTTCATAAAATGCCATATAATTTGCCCCATACATGGGGCTTAAAAGAACTTTTGTCAACATATCCCTTTTTGCTCTTCTATTTGCCCCATACATGGGGCTTAAAAGGGTTACAAAAAATATAAAATATTCTTTCTAAGAATTTGCCCCATACATGGGGCTTAAAAGTTGATAGGGTGATCAGGCGGAAGGGTAGATCTTATTTGCCCCATACATGGGGCTTAAAAGTACACTAGAGGTTGTTATGGCAGTTGATGATGAATTTGCCCCATACATGGGGCTTAAAAGTACAAAAGACCTAAATATAAATAAAAGCCCGTGATTTGCCCCATACATGGGGCTTAAAAGCACTTATAATTCATTATAAGATCAGTTATTGTGATTTGCCCCATACATGGGGCTTAAAAGTTCTGTTTGATTCTGCTGTAGCTCTGTTTACATATTTGCCCCATACATGGGGCTTAAAAGCGAAGGTGGTTTTAAGATTTCCCCCTTCCTACTATTTGCCCCATACATGGGGCTTAAAAGATTAGCTGTTCTTTTTGTTATAAGTGGAGACTCATTTGCCCCATACATGGGGCTTAAAAGGATGTTATATCTGTTAGAAATGCATAACCTCCGATTTGCCCCATACATGGGGCTTAAAAGGCAAACTATCAACCTATTCTTGACGCTACAAGAATTTGCCCCATACATGGGGCTTAAAAGTACACTACTTCCACCTGAATATGGAGTATTGGGATTTGCCCCATACATGGGGCTTAAAAGTGTCGCCAAACATCGAAAAATCGGGGGTTTTTGATTTGCCCCATGCATGGGGCTTAAAAGAAAGCTTTTGTTAAGTTCTTCTCTAAGCTCATTATTTGCCCCATACATGGGGCTTGAAAGTGTTATAGGCAAATAAATATATATTTTAATATTAACATTTACTATTTTTATATTTGGTATATAAAAATTTGATATTAATACAAAAGGATATTTAAATGTTTTTTATTATTTTCCCACTAACAATTGCTTTTACTTTACTTATTACATTATATAAAGATTATTTAAGTATATTTACTGATAATATTATTTTTGCAGTATTATTATTATTATTTTCTATTTTTATCATATTCTTAGAGACAAAGATTGAAGGAAAAACTGGGATGAATAAATATGCTAGATGTTTTTTAAGTATCATATTTAGTATGTTTGGTTTAATGTTACTATCATTTTCTGTTTTTTCAGTATTATCTTCATTAAATTTTTTATAAAATGTTGCTTATTTGACTTAAGTATGTTATCTATTCTCTAATAAAAATAAAGGGGGAATCATGTTATTAGGTAATAGTTATGGACAGGATCTTTTTAAACACTCAATAGCTGTTGGCTTACTATCCAAAAATATTCTAGAAAAATATTTTCCTGAAAATTTATTTAAAAATATTCTAAAAATCTATAAAATAGATGAAGATGATAGGGTATTTAATTATAATTTTCTAAAAAATGTTTTATTTAACATAGGAGTTTACCATGATATAGGAAAGGTAGATCCTAATTTCCAATTATTCCTTCAGCAAGTATCCAAAGATGATATTGAAACATTTGATGTTCAAATTGACGCAACAAAAGAAAAAAAAGATTTTGATATAAATACTTATCCATTACATCATGAAATAAGTTGGTCATTAATATCGACATTAGCTATATCAAATAAGCGTTATAAAAGTTATCATCAAAATCTTATAGAATATGTTATTTACTGGCATCATGCGAAAGTATTACGTTCTAAAAATCCATTCTTAAAAGCTAAAGATATTTTACAATGTAAGGATTTGGATTTATCCTCTATAATAAAATCATTTAAAACGTTTAATGAAAAAGTAGAAGATTATTTAGAAAATAATAAAATTGGATTAGAGAATCTTTATTATTTTGATGAAGATAATAAACCTATCGATGTTATTGAAGCTTGTAAAGAAAATTCTATTCCTGATTTCCAATCAATAAAATTCCTACAATCAATAAAATTCCTACAATCAAATGATATTCAAACAGAAAGAGAAGAGTTTGTAAAAAACTCTATATATTATCTTTTTAGATCTATTGTTGTATCCGCTGACAGAATTATATCTGAATTATCACCAGATTTATTAAATGAAATATTTGAAGAAAAAGACTATGAATCATTAATTTTAGGTAAGCTGGTAAAAGAAGAAAATGCTTCAATAGAAGAAGGTATAACTTTAATGCTTGAGTCTTTTTCTAACAAATATGGAAATAGTGCTAGAAGTCATAAGCAAGAACTTGTTGCAGAACAACTTGCTAAGATTGATGATGTAGCTGTTCTTTCTGGCCCTGCTGGTGTAGGTAAAACAAAAATAATGCTTGATTGGGTAAACAGAAAAAATAAAAAGAGCAAAGTTTTTATAATTACGCCTAAAACTTCGATATGCTACTCACTATATAAAGAAATAAGCACTGAGTATCTCCCAACAAATACAATAGAAATAATTACTGGCGATATGAAGGAAAGAAGCGTTAATGGAATAATAAAAGAGTTAGATGATAATGATGTGTTTAACAGTGATTTTAATATTACTACAATAGATCAGTTATTAAGTTTAATGATGAGTCATAAGAAAATTGACGTATTTTTAGAAGTATTAAATTCAACAATCATATTTGATGAGTTTCATGAGTTCTTAGATACTCCCGGAATTGTTATGTTATTTATACAGTTTATTGCTCTAAAAAGAATATCAATAAATAACGATTGTCTATTAGTTTCTGCTACTCCTAATCCTTATTTAGTAAATAGAAAATTAAATATACCTAAAGAAAACACAATAAAAATAGAATCTTTTAACGAAACTTTATACGACATCAAAGTTCAAAATTTTGAAGATAAAAAAAGTAATAGTGAAGTTGATAATGATATGTATCATGCTAAAAAAATGGGGCAAATAGTGTTATTTAATAGCGCTACAAAAGCTCAAATATCAGCAGTAAAAAGCATGAAAGAAAAAGAAGAAAATACATTGGTATATCACTCAAAGTTCTTCAAGAATGATAGAGCAACTATTTTTTCTCGTATAATGAATGAGTTTGGAAAACAAAATAAAACCAAAAGAAACGTATTAAGAACGGGTCCAATACTACAAGCAAGTATAGATATTTCAACACATTCAATGTTAACTGAAATATCAAGTATAGATAATATTTTCCAAAGATTAGGTAGAGTGGTTCGTTGGGGTGAAAATAAAAATGGAGAATATACCATTTATATTCCAACCAATTTAGATGATAAAACAACTTTATTAAGAAAAGGGCTAGAAAACGTAGGAAGTTTTAATAATGCCAAAGCTTTTGCTGATTTTATTTCGGAAAAATTAAAAGATAAAAAAACATGGACTTTAAATGAACTTTATCCTTTGTATGATGAGTTTTTCTCTAAAGAAGATACATTGAAAGCTTATGATGAAGATTGGAAAAATATTACAGAGAAATCAAAAGCTGTTTTTGCTCAAGGTTTTGAACCAATAAAAATGATATTTAAAAAGAAAAAAACAAAAGATAAAAAATCTAAAACATTGGCGAAGAAATCTCTTAGAGGTAAATCAATGTTTGCTTTAGCATGTACACTTGAATATGAGAATAATCAAGAAAAAATAATAGAACCAGAAAAAGATTTTTCTAAAAGTTTATTCAGTATAGAAAAAAATATTTTTAGAGGAGAGGAAAATAAAAATAATATATTAGAAGATAACAGATTACAAATAGATAATAGTTTTAATGATTCACCTTATTTATACGAAATAAGAATGAATTTAAAAGAAAAAAATAATATAGCTCAGAAAAGTGGTATAGCAAAAATACCTGTATTTATGTTTTTAGATTTTGCAAGAGATGAAAAAACCCCTCTAATCTTATCATTTAAGAAAAGTTTAAAAGGTTCAAAAATGGATAAAGAAGAGGAGAAATTTAACGTTAAATATGAAAAAATCAACTTGGGTATAATGGATTATTCATTATTTAATAAAATAAAATAAAAATGGAGAAAAATATGAAAAAAATAAGTGGTATAAAATCTGTAGATTTCGCAATAAAAGCAGAAGGTTTTGGTGTTGTAAACTGGAATGGTTCAGCAAGTCTTTACTCTCATCAAGCTGAAAAATATGTTGATAACCATTTGCTTCCTAAGCTTCGCGGGATAGATATGCTTAGAGTAAAAGGTTTTGGAGATATTGATGATAAAGCTAAATTGTATATAAGCCAAAACTGTGTTAAAAGCGAAATATTTAGAAGTTTTACTTACGGTTTAAAAGAAGTGTCATTAGCAAATGTTGATGAAGTATTACAATCTTTAGTTGGTTTAGTTAGAGGTTATGTTATTGCCGAAGGTTCTACATCTTTAAAAAGAAAATCTCCACTGTTTTTAGAAGACTTTGTAGCTGAAGAAGGGACTAAATTAAACTATGAACAATTTAGCCAATCAGCAGCAAGAAATGAAACCTCCATATTCTCTAAACATACTGTAGGGGAAGTTAAATATACAGCCTTTGGTTCTATAAATATCGAAGATCTTCAATTCTTACCTTTAGAAGATAGTTTGGGACGCAGTTGTTATAGAGAAGTAATAACAGAAGATGAAGGACATTCCTTAGCAGAAGCAATTACGTCATACTTAAAAACTCTTGATTTTGATGGTGTAAAATCACCAGAAGCTGTCTTTGCTAATAATTATGTAAGAATAAATGCAGTTTCAAAAGCAGGTGAGGCAGGAATATTATTAAATGATGATGCGATATCTTTATTAGTTGAAGAAGTTTTATCTTTAATAAGAGATCTCTATATTTCAAGAAGTAGAGCATATGTAGAAGTAAAAGATTTTATAGTTGATTATAATGATGGTAAACCAATGAGAATAAAAACTCAATTAGATAGTATTGATAGCGAAAAATCAACTAACTATGCTGTTTATTATGAAGCTCAAAGTTTCTCTGCTGAAGATTATGAAGAAAAAGTAAAAGAACAATTCAAAGCAAGAGATGCTGCTAAAAGTAAAAAGGCTAAAAAATAAGGAATAAATATGAAAATACTTGTCAGTTATTCCAGTAAGTGGTCGGCAGAATTTGCCGATCCAATTACTCATAAAAATAAAGTGGTATCATTAGCCGCATTAAATGAGAATCCTAATAAACTAGATGTCATTCTTGATGAAAATGATACTTATGAAACCACTATGTTAAAAATAGGTAAAGCTTATAATAATTTTGTATACAAAACAATAAGTAAAAATACAGTATTAGGTATAATATCAAGATTAATTGGTGAAGTAAGATATTTAGATAAAATAGATCCGAAAGAAGATCATCCAATTAATAAAATAATGGATAAGGTATCTTTTAATCTTCATGATAGAGAACTTTATAATGAAATAATATCTTTAGCCAAACCAATTACTAAGGTTCAAAGCAATGGTGGTGGATTGATTAATAGTAGTAAGTCAAACTTTCTTTTATTAAGTGATAATGATTATTCTAAAATAATATTTTCTCTATTTAATTTAAAAACATTAGAAGATATAGATAGTTTTGTATCATTTATTGAAAAAAATCCAACTAAAAAAGAGTTGTCAGATTTTATTAACGATAATAAATATTCTTACAATGATAAAATAGAGTTATATCAGTTTGTAAAAAATCATAACGATCACGCTTCTTTGTTTAATAACATTGATAAAAATTATGCGAAATATAAAAAATATCAAAGTGAAATATTTAAAGGAAATCCTGTAGATGAGGATAAAGTTGTTACTTTAGATGAAGATTTGAGTTATTATATAACATTATTAGATAGAATAGCTTTATATACTGGAAAAAATATAGATAGTGATGGGAAATATAATGCTTATAGCGAACTTGGTCCTGTAAATGATAAAAACAGTGCTGCTGTTTTAAATATAATTGGATTACTATACTATTTTGTTATCGCTTGGATAATAAAAGGTGGAAACAAGCAAGATATTGATGAATCACTAATAAACAAAAATGGAAATATAGCAGGTATAGCAACCAATTCTGGAAAAATAACAGTAAAAGACTTTTATGGTTTTGTAAGTCCAAGAAAATTAAGTTGGTCTATGCCATATATGTTTGATTCTAAATATTTAAAAAAGAAAGAAGCAAAACAATTCAATCAGAGTAATACAACTTTAGGTGTAGGTAAAGAAAGCGGTGTTTTAGAAATTATTATTGATATACCTACTGATGAAGCTGTTATACTTCATGATCAAATAAAAGCTGCTGCAGTATCAACATTCCATGTTGGTAAAAAAGGGTTAGCCTATGTTAAAGGAATTGAAATAAATGAATAAAATAAAACTATTTTTCGTAGCAAATAAAATACCATCAGAAGAAACTCTTCATTCATTATATACGTCAGTTAGATTTGAAAATGAAAAAATACAAAATCTTAACGAAGATTTTAAAATATGGAATGATGGTAGATCTATATTTATTATTATGGATAATGATAAAATAGAAAATATAAAAGATGTTTACTCTTTTATAGATAATAATAAAAAAGATGAAATAAAAATAAAATTGATATCTCAAAAACCTTATAATATTCCAGATCTAAAAGTTGATGATATTGTAACAATAACAGGTACTCTTTGTTATACTTATAAACATCATAATCAAAATAAAACCATAGAGTCATGTCCTATAAATATGAATGGTAAATTTAAAGATGGAACAAAACAGCCATTCTTAAAATATCTAAATGAAAAAACAGGATTGAACTTTTCTCAAGCTGTAGAAAGTAAGGAAGATGTAAGATTTGAAAGACTATTCACTGATGAAAAAGATATATATAGTAATAATATAACGAAAAAAGTATTAGTAAAAAATATTATATTAATTCAAGCTACATTACGTGTAGAAGATCCAGAGATAACAAAATCATTATTCTATAAAATGATAGGTAAGAAAAAAAGTTATGGTTTTGGTAATATGACTATAGAAAAATATGAATAAACCGTATGATTTTTTAACAACAGATAAAGAGCCTTTTTTATACTTAGAAAAATCAATAATTTGTATGAAAGATGGCTTTTTAACTGCTTTATCTGGAAAAGAAGGTAAAGTACTTATATCGCCAAGTTCTCATTTAATTATGATGCTTGGTACTGGTACTTCTATAACTCAAGAAGCAGCTATATTTGCTTCACAGCACGATATGCAAATAGCTTTTGTTAGAGGTGGTAGTAATATTCATACTTATTTTCAAGAAGGGCGTTATCAAGATCCAGTAAGGTTAGTTAATCAAGTCAAAAATCAGGAAAATTTTAAACTTGAAATAGCGAAAGAGCTAATGAAATTGAGATTTAGACTTTTAAAGGATAATAAAGATGATGAAATAGAAAGTTACGAATCTATTGATACTTTAACTTTATTTGAGGCAAGATGGGCTAAAAGTATTTATAGGCAATATTGCTTCAAATATAAAATAGATAATTTTAAAAGAGATTTTGAAGGAACTGATATAGTTAATGAAAGATTAAATATACTAAACAATGTATTGTATTCATTATGCTCATCTATAATATTAAGTTGTCATTTAAGTCCATCTATATCATTTATTCATGGATTCTCTAGAAGAGGAGGATTAGCATTTGATTTATCCGACCTAATAAAAACACCAACAATTGTTAGGCTGGCTTTTTCAGCAGATAAAGATAAGAATACAAGGCAATTAATGTATTATTTAATGAGTATGTTAAAAGAAAATAATAATTACTACTTTAAATTATTAATTCATATATGCCTCATGCTTGGAGAAGGTGAGTACGAAAAAAATAAATGGAAAGTATTATATGAGAATTTTGGTATTAAATAGATCAAGGAAGAGGAAATTTCGCTCTACAAAAAGAATTATAACTTCTGTTATCCCTTCTATAACAAATAGATTAAATATAGGCGATATTCCTCAACGAGTTATAATTCAACTTATAAAAGATCTACGATTAATAAGTGGTAGAGGAACCTCAATAGAAATATACATAGAAGATAAAAGTGCCTATCATGGATTTAAACTTTTTCAAATTGGTAAAAAAATGAGTCATGTTGAAATATTTACCTCACCTTCTAAATTTGATATAACTCTTTTTAATAATAATCTTATACATAAAGAAAACATATTAAAATAACAATATTTTCCTAATCAAATAAAAAACTTTAAATAATAAAACATATAGAGTTTTTTTTGAATTAATAAACATTTATGCTCTTTAAAAATTTGGATCATATTTATTTTTCCTTAAATTTATTATTTATAAATCATATATTTAAATAAATATAAATTAATTAGGTAAATATAAAATATATTACTTATATTATTGAAAAATATATTTTTTTATAAAATAACTTCTTATTTGCCCCATGTATGGGGCTTAAAAGTACAATTCTTGAATGAGTTCTTATAAAATCTGTATTTGCCCCATGTATGGGGCTTAAAAGGTTTCCAGCATTGCCCGGTAAAATATTCCCTTAATTTGCCCCATGTATGGGGCTTAAAAGATTTCTAACATTTCATCACCAGCGTATTCATAAATTTGCCCCATGTATGGGGCTTAAAAGAAAATCTGAAATAACTTCTTGCCTAACTTCTTTATTTGCCCCATGTATGGGGCTTAAAAGTCAAACAGCGTACCAATTTAACGTTCCAGAAAAATTTGCCCCATGTATGGGGCTTAAAAGTTACGTTGGTGTTGGAAATGCTCCTGCGTACAGATTTGCCCCATGTATGGGGCTTAAAAGAGAGCTATCAGCGTTTATTACATAATCATCAGGATTTGCCCCATGTATGGGGCTTAAAAGTATTTTATCTCAACCTGAACTTAAATCAAAAGAATTTGCCCCATGTATGGGGCTTAAAAGTAAAGATGATGATCCTAATTTTTGGACAGCTATATTTGCCCCATGTATGGGGCTTAAAAGTATTATTAAGTCTATCGGTTTCTGTAGTAATCAATTTGCCCCATGTATGGGGCTTAAAAGTTTATTTTTTTCAATAATAAAACATTATCAAATATTTGCCCCATGTATGGGGCTTAAAAGATCTAAAGACGATGCAACAATATGGAAAGCTGTATTTGCCCCATGTATGGGGCTTAAAAGTGAAAATTATTCAGGAGATCTAGAATGGTCTTCATTTGCCCCATGTATGGGGCTTAAAAGTTTATTTTTTTCAATAATAAAACATTATCAAATATTTGCCCCATTTATGGGGCTTAAAAGTACTTGAAACACCTAAAAAAGAATTTTACAATAATTTGCCCCATGTATGGGGCTTAAAAGTAGACCTAGATTTGGAGCGTATCCAATTGTTAAATTTGCCCCATTTATGGGGCTTAAAAGATCATCATTCAGAAAATATAAAGGCATTTCATAATTTTCCCCATATGGGGCTTAAAAGGCATGAGTTATCTAATGAACAAAACATCGCATTATTTGCCCCACGTATGGGGCTTTGAAATAATGATAACTAAAATAGCAAAAATTACTTTGCACATTGGTTATAAAGATATAATAAGAAATTAGACCTCATAATTTCTTATTATAATGATTTTACTTAGAAATAAACATTCCACAAGATGCTTTTACATCATGACCAACACGAGGAACGATTCTACTCTTTGGATTATGTAAGTAAGATTGAACAACATTGAACAATTGGATAATATGCTGCTCTTCTGGCTCATAACCATAACGATCACTATGAGGATTATACCTTACCAAGTTAAACTTAGCCTTTATACCTCTGGATTTAACATCTTCCATTGTTTTATTAAGTTCTTCAATACTATCATTTTGTTCAGCAATAAACGCCCAATGAAGTGCTATTTCTCTTCCTGTTTTTGATTGAAATTCTGCAATCATATCTAAAGAAGTTTGACAATCTTTTGCTTTAGGCAACCATCTCTTTCTAAATTTTTCCTGTGTTGAGTAAAGCGAATAATAAAGATTTGCTCTTTCATCAGAAAAAATGTCAGCGAGATCTACGTTAAAATCTTCTGGAATAATAGAAGAAATCATAAATTGAGGTTTAAGTCCTAAAGCTTCTGCTTTAGCTCCAAGTTTATCAAAAAGCTCTTTACTATTATAAAGAACAACAGGGTTAGCTAAAGGCTCACCTCTTGCCATAAAGTTAAAGTTTACAATTTGTTCTGTTCTTTCTTTATTTCGTGAAGCATAATAATTGAGAACCTGATCAGCTTGCTCTAAATAATCTTCAAGTGTTGCGGGTGTCATCATAGTTTGTTTTGTTGCTGTAAGGTGGCAGAAACGACAAGATTTATTACAGCCAGAATGTGATGATAAATAAACAATAAAATAGTGTGGTTCTCTTTGTACAAAACGTGCTTCAAAAAAACCATCATCAGAAGTTTCTTTTATAAAGTTTACTGATGCGTCTTCATGCGATTTTAAAATCTTCCAATTCATTTTTACTCTCCAGTAGAAATAATAATTTTACCATAATGGAGCACGACAAAACAATAGAAGAAAAAATAAATTTAATAATTAAAAGAAAATATCGATTTTTAATTAATTTTAATTATTTTATAATAAAATAATTAATTAAAAAGTTTTTTATATTTATTTTGAAATAAAATGATACTTAATTATTTTGATTGTATATTATGCTTATGTTATATTTATTTTTCTAAGCTAAGTTTACAAAAGGAAAAATAATGAAATATATAATGATAGTTGTATTCACTATTCTGTTGTCAGGATGTATGTCTGGAGATTATCAGTGGGATAAAAATGCTATGGAACACAATAAATTGAATTTTATAGGTGTTCCTACAGTATTAGGTTTGGGATTTAGCGGCTCAAGCACACCTATAACAAATAAAATGAGTATAACAAATGATCATGTCGCAACTATGTTATTAAAATCAACAATAAAAACTCATGATAAATGTGATATTGCTTTAATTTCTCAAAATAATCAAAATGAAAAATTACCATCATTAAATTATGCAAAAGTTGGGGAAGATATTACATTTTATGGTTATAGTGGCTTAACTTTAATGCCAGTTTCTTCTAAAGGCAAAATATTAAATATGGTTAAAAATAAAAATGGTTGTTTAGTCATGGAAACAAATGCTGGAGGAGTTGCTGGAATGAGTGGGGGCAGTGCTTTTAATAAAAACGGTGAATTAGTTGGTATTATTTATGGGGTAAATATGAAAAATTTACATACAATGATTATTCCTATTCAATCCTTTTTAGATTATTTGCCAATTGAAATACAAGATAATGTAAAGAATAAAAATAAAATAAATTTTAGATAAAAATAAAAGATTAATATTTTTTAACATTTTCCCTTATTATTTTGTGCTATATATTATTTATTACAAAATCGTTATATTGATAATTAATCGTTTTGTGCTAATAATTTAATTAGTTAGTGCAAGAATTAAGGATGAAAATATGACAATTTTACATAGAAAAGGTTTTTCTCTTCTAGAATTAATACTTGTTCTTGGTGTTGGAGCCATGATTTCATTCATAAAATTTCAAGATATGAGAACAGAACAAGAGCAAGTATTAGCAAACGCTGTTGGTCAGCAAATAAAGCAAGTGGGTGAAGCCGTTAATGGATACATTAATATTCGTTATGATAAAATAGCATTATTATCTAATGCTTCTGGAAATGGTACCGATCCGGGACCAAGAAATTGTAATACAGCTTCTTCTATTTGTACAATTACTTATCAGACATTAATCAATGAAGGTCTCCTTCCTACAACATATTCCTCTAAAAACAGCTTTGGTTCAGATTATACAATACAATTGAAGCGTTCAGGTATAAGTCCTAATTACATCGTTGACGGAATGATAATGACAAATTCTGCATGGATTGAAGGCGGTCATATTCGTTATGATATGTTAGGTAGAGCAATGATGTCTGCTGGTGTTGACAGCGGAGTAACAAAAAGCAATACAAGTATTAATGGCTATTCAAATGGATGGAATTATAATAACTCAGCATTCTCTGTTATTTCAAAACCCGGAACACTAGGTTATAGAGTGGGTTATAATAGTTCAATGTATTCTGTCTATTTAAGACGTGACGGAACGCTACCAATGACCGGAAACCTCAACATGGGTGGGCAAAATATTATAAACTCAAATAATATAACTGCCGCAGGAACTGTTACAAGTCAATCATTAAAAACTACAGGTAATACAAATGTTGGTGGAAACTTAGCCGTAACAGGAGGAACAACATTATCCGGGGCAGTCCAAGTTAAAAATACTTTAAATACAACCGGGGCTATTACAACATCAAGTAATATAACGGGTGCAAATATAAACGGAACTAATATAACAGGAACATCATTAACAGGTAATACCATAACATCTCGTGGGGAAACGTATACTCAAAACTGGTTTAGAACAACAGGCGATGGCGGTATTTACTTCCAGAAATACGGTGGTGGTTGGAATATGACAGATGCTAATACCATTAGAGCATACGGTGGGAAAAATATAGCAACTACTGGCGCTATAACTGCCTCTGGAAACATTACTGGTAATACCATAACATCTAATGGGGGAATGGTATCTAAAGGAAGATTAACAGCAAGTGAATATGTCCAAATAAATGGTTTGGCAACAGCAGGTGCAGCTTGTTCTCCGAATGGTTTACAAGGTAGGGATAATACAGGTCAGCTATTATCATGTACAAGCGGTAAATGGACAGCAATAGGTAGTGGATTCTTCAGATCTCCTAAACCACAAACAATACAATGCACTGCTAAAGGTTCATATGTAAATTGGACATACCAAGCAAGAATGGATGTAAGTGGTCAAGTGTATAGTAGAAAATATAGTAATAATGGTGATGATTCTGGATGGATGACTGGTCCAAGCACATTTGTAACAATGAATGGTGTAACAGGAACGGCTAGTGCCCAAAGTTGTGCAAGTCATAATCAATGTTCTTATTCAACACCCACTTGTTCTGCTTCATGGAACTGGAATCCTTAGTTTACATTATAGGGTTATAAAAGGCAGAAGATCCCTCTCTGCCTTTTTTATTGCAATAAAATTTCAAAAAAAACAATATTGAAATATTTTAGACCGTTAAAATATTTATCATTGATTCTTACTCTATTTATTATAATTATTTAAATTAGGTAATAATTATAATATTTAGACATATTATATTTCTTTATTGAATCCCTCAAATTATAGTTGCATGTCAAAAATACAAATTTAATAAGTATCATAATGAAAAATGACCTTTTTTAATATTGTTTTTTTTGTTTTCTAGATTTATTATTTATATATAAATGTGTATTTTTGTTAACAAATGTTAAAGGGAAAAATATGAAATTAATTAATGGAAAGGGTTTTTCCCTTTTAGAATTGATCCTAGTTCTCGGCGTAGGATTAATGATCGCTTTCATGAAGTTTCAGGACATGAAAAATGAACAAGAAGCTATTGTTGCGAATGCTGTAGGCCAACAAATAAAACAAGTTGGTGAAGCAGTTAATAGCTATATTAGTATCCGTTATAATAAGTTATATACTCTATCCAGTGCAGCAGGAAACGGTACCGATCCGGGACCAAGAACTTGCTCTGCCTCTATGTGTGAAATAACCTATCAAACTCTGGTTAATGAAGGGCTTTTTCCTCCATCATTTAATGGGATGAATGCTTTTCGTTCATTCTATAAAATCCAACTAAAAAGAACAGGTATAGCACCTAATTATATTATTAATGGTATTATTACTACAACTTCATCATGGACTGAAAATGGCGCAATACGTTATGATTTATTGGGTAAATCCATGCAAGCAGCAGGAGTTGATAGTGGAATAACTAAAACAGCTTCAACAGCTACAGGTTATGGAGAGCAATGGAAAGAGGTATCTTCTAATTTTAATAGTATAGCAACAGCAGGGCAATTAACTTATAGAGTAGGGTATAATAGCGCATTATATTCTGTATATCTTCGTCGTGATGGAACCTTGCCGATGACGGGGGATCTCAACATGGGTGGAAACAATATATCAAATGCTAAAGATATTACCGCATCTGGAATGATGTATGCTGGAACATTAAAATCTACAGGATTAGCAGATATAGGAGGACAATTATTAGTTACTGGACCATCCTTGTTAAAAGGTGCTGTATCAACTAACGGTAGTTTAACTGTTGATGGGGTAACTACATTAAAGAATAGCCTAACAGCTTCTGGAAATATTACTTCATCACAAAAAATACAGGGTGGAGAATTAGCTTCTACTGGAAGAACAAGCGTGGGTGAATTTTTACAAATAAATGGTACAGCAACAGAAAATACAGCATGTGCTCCAAATGGATTACAAGGAAGAGATACAAAAGGTATGCTTTTATCTTGTGTAAATGGTAAATGGCAAAGTGGATCAGCAAATAGTCTTTCTATGTATGCGGTATCTGACGGGGCTTGCATTTCAGTAAATGCTTTAACAGGAGCGTGTTCTTGTCAAACGGGAACAAAAGCTATTTCTATGGTGCAAATTCAAGGAACTCCGGGAACCCCTGCTGTACCCGGAACTAAACGTCCTGATCCTGAATCACAAAGAAATCATGATGCTTGTATGCATGCTAGTGGTGGGCAACAGGCATCATGTCCTCCTGTAACATATATAACAACACCGGGAACACCAGCTATACCCGGAACACCCGGATATGGAATTTACGCTTGTGTTAAACAATAAAAGGGCCTCACGGCCCTTTTATTTATATAGTAAATTAATACTAATAATTTTTATATTCTTTCAGACTTTCTTGAAACGATTTATGACTTGCTAGCGTAGTAAATCCTATTTTAAATGTTCTAATAGTAGGCATTTTTAGTGTATGTTTACCATTAACTTTACAAAAGTTAGGATAAAGATCATAGTTGAAGTATGACATATTTAATCCAAGAGTTTCTTCAGCTATCCTCAATATTAAGTTAATGTTTCCCATATCATAAACCATACGTTGTTCATTATCTTCTTCAATAACATTAAAGTTTTTTAAAAAGTTATTATGTCGTTCTTCATTTTTTCGACAATGCTCATTATATTCATTTTCATCTTTCCAATAAGTAGAGTTTGATTTAGCAGGAGATGATGAAAGTATACCAATTTCTACTTGGATATTTGGATTAAAAGATGTGTTAACAGTACAGTAAAGACCTTTTTCTTCAAATGCTTCTTTGAGAGATGTATTAATATTATGAATATAGGTAGACACTTTTTGATAGTTTAAATCATCACTATTTTGACTATTTTCAAGTTCTCTTATTTTTTCATTTAAAGAACGAATCTTTTCATTTTCTTTAAAAGTTACACCAAGATCTATAAGGGCTGATTTCATCATATCATGATTTTGTTTCATTAAACGAATAGATTCATCATCAAATTGACGCTCTTTTAGTAATGATAAAAACAAGTAATTCATATCAATATAATGTTTTATAGCCTTTTCTTTAAATTCATTCATTTTAATTATCCTTATTTAGGTTTAAGCAGTAAGATTTTTCAACAGTTATTCTAGTTTCATTATATTGATTAACTTTAGCTGTATAATAGATTTTTTCTTTTTTATAATAATCGAAATGTGAAAAATCAACTTGATCTAACATGTAGTTAGCTTTTAATTTTAAATATATAGTTGAATTTCTATTTTCTAACTCTATAATATCAATAGTTTCTTCATAACAAAGAGAGTATTGACTCATTATATCTTTGTTATCACTTTTCTTTAATAAATTGAAAAAATCCTTTTTGCTATGATCAATAAAATTGGCAAGCTCAGTATTAAGGATATTCATTGGGTGAATAACACATATTCCATTTAAATATTGATTATTACATTCAAAATCAATAATAAAAAGTTCTTCTGAGGAAACAAGATCAGTTAAACCATATCTCTCAAGAAGTTCTTTATTTAAAGTAGTAATGTTTTCTTTGTTGTTAAAAAAATCCGTTATTTTTTTAAAATTAAAAGGTGATAAAAGAATGGTTTCGCTTTCCATAGATAATGTTCTATAAAAATCTTTCAAGCTTTGAGTTTTTACATCATCAAAACATTCCAGTTCCATAGGATATGGAAGTTTTCGGTTAATCGTTATACGCATATTTTTTCCTCTAAAGAATCAATTTTATTGAAAAAATCGATTAAAGTCAAAGAAAAAATAATTAATAAAAATAAAACTGGCTCACCGTCCAGTTTTATTAAACTTGTTCCATTATTAAAGAGTTTTTGAAATAGTTATAAAAAATTGTTGATGAGCAGGAGCACACATTTTTAATTTAAAGCCGAGTCTTTCTAAAACTTCTAACATAAAATCAATAGATAATTTTTCTGTTTCACTATTTTTAAGAGATATGATATATTCAGTATCAACACCTAAAAATTTAACAGACTCTTCTGTTGTCCAACCTTTTTCTTTTATCGAATTAAGTATAGCTTTAGATAAATCTTTTTTAATAACCATTCGGGTTTCTTGTTTCTTTTTACGAGTTATTTCAGCTTGGATATCATAAATTTCTAATGTCATATATCCTCCTTATTATAATTTTCTTGATTATATATTACTCAATTTATAAAAATTGTCAAAAATAAAACAGCAATTTAGGTATAAAAATATATATAATTAATTATCATCTTTTTATCACAATAAAAAAATATAAATTTCCTATGTAATAATTAAATAAGATATTTTATATTTCCTGCTAAGCACAAATAATCAAATAATAGAATAAATATGTACAAAATATTAAATAAATATGAATATTTCATTTAACGGATATTAAAATTGATATTTTATTTTAACCAAAAATAAATTATAGTTTTTTATTTTATAAATTAACTTTTTATAGCCATAAAATTATACACTATTAATTATGTGCCATATTTAACGCTTGAACACTTTTTTAAATAACATATCATTATATAATGGACACTTATAAGGATATGTTATGTATTTTTTAAATAAAAAAGGTTTTTCTTTATTAGAATTAATTTTGGTTTTAGGAATAGGAACATCTATAGCATTTATTAAGTTTCAAGATATGATAAGTTCTCAAGAATCCTTAAAAGCAGAGGCGGCTGGACAACAGATAAAACAAATAGGAGAAGCAGTAAACGGTTATATTAATATCCGTTATGATAAAATAGCAGGATTAACAGCTTCATCAGGAAATGGTAACGATCCGGGGCCAAGAACCTGTTCTGGAAATATATGCAGTATAACCTATCAAACATTAGTTAATGAAGGTCTCCTTCCTTCAACTTATATTGCGAGAAATAGCTTTGGTTCAGACTATTCCATTCAGTTAAAACGTTCTGGAACAGGGCCTAATTATGTAGTTGATGGTTTAATTTCTACAAACGCTTCTTGGATTGAGGGTGGGAATATTCGTTACGATCTTTTAGGAAAATCAATGCAAGCTGCGGGTATAGATAGTGGAATGACAAAATCGAATACATTAATTAGTGGTTATTCTAATAGCTGGACTTATTCCTCTACTGATTTTCCATCCTTATCAAAAACAGGTGTTTTAGATTATAGAGTAGGTTATAATAGCTCTATGTATTCTGTTTATTTAAGAAGAGATGGTACGCTTCCCATGACTGGAAACCTCAATATGGGAGGTCAAAGTGTTTATAACGCTCAGGATATAACGGCTGCTGGTAATACTGTTTCTGGTACTTTACGTTCAACAGGAGCCACAACAGTAGGAAGCACATTGAATGTAGCAGGTGCTACAACATTATCTAACACTACCATAAACGGAGCTTTAAATGTCAATAACACAATAGCATCTTCAGCAACCATAACGGGAGCTAATATTACATCTCAAGCAGAAACATATACCCAAAACTGGTTTAGAACAATGGGAGATGGTGGTATTTATTTTCAGAAATATGGTGGTGGTTGGAATATGACAGATACAAATACTATAACGGCGTATGGTGGTAAAAATGTTCAAACATCTGCTGGTTTCTATGGTGGATATATAAAATCATCAGGTAATATTGATGTAAATGGAACAGCTAATATAGGAAGTATAAACTCAAATAATATACATTCAAATGGTAATATGGATGCTGCTGGTCAAATAGTTGCTGGTTCTTTAGTTTCTAATGGTAGAACAACAGTAGGAGAGTTTATTCAAGTAAATGGAACAGCATCGGCTGGAGCAGGTTGTTCTCCAAATGGATTAATAGGTAAAGATTCTACAGGTTCTATATTATCTTGTAGTAGTGGAGTTTGGAAATCTGCTGGAAAAGTAAATCCAACTATAGCAACTTTTGTAATAAGCCAAACATCTAAAAATATATCAGGATATGATTATTGTAGTATAGGTATAATTCAACAGGATAATGGTGGTCCAGCTTGTTATGTAGAAAGTAAAGGTAATAAACAATGGAAATTATATGGTAAAGCAGATCGTGATAATTCTTGTACTGCGACATGTATGGTATTTAATTAAACATAATATGAACATAATAAAAAAGACAGTATCACTGTCTTTTTTATTGATATAATTTTATTATAAAGGGAACCTCGTATATTGAACTAAAAATCTACTTGATTTCATTGAAACCTCTGTATTATTTCCTAATATCCATTTAACTGTATAAGATTGCCCAGCTTTTAAATCACGAATACATGTCATGGATCCAGTTCTTCCCGCTTCGATATTAGATTGAGCAGTACATACCTCATCATTAACTAAAACACAACCTGTTCCTGTTCTTATTAAAGCTATTCTTCTATCGTAATCTGAACCACTAGTAGGTGAGTTAGCCGCTGATGGTTGTGTTAAAGAAGCTGTAAAAGATGTTGTGAAAACTTCATCTTGTATAGGAGTAATAGTTATAGAATATTGTTGTTGAGATGTTGTGCTACAGTATGAGACTAAACCGGAAGTTAAAATTGGTAATGATCCTGATAAATCCTGAGAATAAACATCTATAGCAGAACTTGATTTTACCCATAGTTTAGAAGCAGAGCATACTAAGATATTCCCTTTATTATCTTTACTGATAACTCCAACATCAGAGCATCCATTTCCATAACCAAATGTAGATGTCGCTAATAATGTGTTAGCTTTTAAATTTCCAGATGCAGTAATATCTCCTGTTGTACCATTTATAGCAGCACCTCTTTGAGTTCCTTGAGCATTTAAAGCATTAATAGTTCCTCTAAAGTTAAAATCAAATGGCGTAGAAGAACCAGAAGAGAAAAATCCAACAACATTATTACCACTTGCCGTTGGTTGGAAAACAATGTCATAGTCTCCAGTAGAGTCTCCTCCTAACATCATTTTATCCCCATTACCATTCTTAGCTGTGAGCCAATTTCCAGCATTAATGTCTTTTGAAGCATTTACAGTTCCACTAACATTTACATCTATCAAAGATGGTCCATAAATACTTAATGGCTTAGCACTACCTAATCTAATTTCATAATCATTAGTAGCAGCATCGCCACCTATAGTGATAGCATCACCATAACCGTTATGTGCCGTTACTTCTTTGGCAGCATTTATATTACCTGCTGAAGTTACATCTCCTCCAAAGGAACCTTTTCCAGAGGCGGTAATGTCTTTAGCATTTGATATATTGTTTCCACCCATATTTAAGTCACCAGTCATAGGTAGCGTTCCATCACGACGAAGATACATGGAATACAATGCACTATTATAACCAACTCTAAATGCTAGTTGTCCTATAGATGTAATATTATTGAAATTCGAAGATGCTTCACTCCACTGAGCATTAAATCCAGATGCGCTGGATGTTGTTTTTGTTAATCCACTATCTATCCCTGCTGACTGCATTGCCTTACCTAAAAGATCATAACGAACAGCACCATTTTCAGTCCATGATGAAGCGGTAGTAATCAACCGTTTATTTTAAACTGTACAAATGTGATCATATATAATAAAACGTAAATACTTCGTATTTGCGTAAAAACATCACAT
>PPYF01188156.1_pt1 | contig 40802 bp, 38 predicted proteins | sample 1559871 | NCBI WGS metagenome assembly PPYF01 (sample SAMN08240021, study PRJNA423297) | Human gut metagenome, whole genome shotgun sequencing project.
CGGGAAGAAAATGAGCTTAAGAGAATACTGCAGGTTACTAAGACCGAACCCAAAATAAAGAGACTAATGACTGCCGTGGCGTCCAATGTTCACGCACTCCCCTAATCGTGCTTGCTGGTAACAAAACGTTACCATAATTAGGGCGTGAGCATTGGACTAATAAGCGGTGTTTATTGTTTTTTTATTCACTTAATACCGGATGACCGCTCAACGTGAGCGTTGAATGACCAGACGCATGGATCAACTGCGCCTGTGCGCCCAGCGCCAGCGTCACCGTGCGCTGCTCATGGCCAAAATCGAGACCGGTAATCAGCGGAATCGCCAGCCGTGAACGCAGGTAATCATACATGGCGTTGAGATCGTAGCCTGCGTCGTAATCGTTCGGCGCCGCGCCGGTAAAACTACCCAGCACAACGGCTCGCTGGCGTGAAAAAATGCCCGCGTGCAGCAGTTGTAACAGCATGCGTTCAACGCGGAACGGATGCTCGTTGATGTCTTCCAGCACCAGAATGCCGTCGCGAATCTCCGGGAGCCACGGCGTACCTATCAGCGAAACGATCATGGCCAGGTTCCCTCCCCACAGCGTGCCCTGCGCCTCACAGGCCGGGCCGTCGCCACGCCACTCGACGGAATAGGTCGGATTTTTCAGGGCCTGCCAGAAGTGCCTTTCGGTAAAATCGTTTAGCGTTTCGGCACCGAAGTTCCCGGCCAGCATCGGCCCGCTAAAGGTAATGACGTTGCCGTGGGCCAGTAGCCCCATCTGGATGGCGGTAAAATCGCTGTGGCCGCAGATAAGCAGCGGATCGCGCTGTTGGCGAGCCGCCAGCCCCTGCCAGTCGATGCGATCAAGTAATCGGCTCGCGCCGTAGCCGCCGCGTACCGGCATCACAATCTGATTTTTACCCGTCAGCGAAACAAGACCGTTAAGATCGCCCAGTCTTTCGCTTTCCGTGCCGGCAAAACGGCGGTCGCGACGGGCGATAACCTGCTGATGGGTGACCTGATGTCCGGCCTCTTCTAATCGCGACACCCCGCGCAGCGCGGCGGACTGGTTAATGCAATAGCCGGAAGGGGCGATAAGATGAAACTGAGACATGGCATTTCCTTGCTGAGTACGAAACGAGTATCATGCCGCCTGAGCCAGTGGTTGTCATTAACGGCAGCAAAGTTCAGCTAAAAGGATAGATGCGTGAAATTAAGATGGTTTGCTTTTTTAATTGTATTACTCGCCGGATGTAGCTCTAAATCGGATTACCGTAATCCGCCATGGAACCCTGAAGTGCCGGTAAAGCGAGCGATGCAGTGGATGCCCATTAGCGAAAAAGCCGGTGCGGCATGGGGCGTTAGCCCACGCTTGATCACCGCGATTATTGCCGTAGAGTCCGGCGGGAATCCGACCCTGGTCAGCAAATCAAACGCGGTTGGCCTGATGCAGCTGAAGGCCTCCACCTCCGGGCTGGACGTTTACCGTTATATGGGCTGGAGCGGCCAGCCGTCGACCAGCGAACTGAAAAATCCGGAGCGTAATATCTCAATGGGGGCGGCCTATCTGAGCATTCTGGAGCACGGCTCGCTGGCGGGCATTAACGACCCGGAAGTGATGCAGTATGCGCTGGTGGTGTCCTACGCGAACGGCGCAGGTGCGCTGCTGCGCACCTTCTCATCAGACCGCAAAAAGGCGATTGCCGAAATTAACGAACTGGATAAGGATGAATTCTTCGAGCATGTTGTGAAGAAACATCCGGCGCCGCAGGCGCCACGCTATATCTGGAAAGTACAGAAAGCGATGGACGCCATGTAGTTAGCGGACGTTATTGGCCCGTTCGCGGGCCTCTCGCTCCAGTGAAAAGATAATGCGCTGGAGCGAGCGTTCAAGTACCGGCGTCATATGCAGAAAACGAAAGCTCAGGCGCGGGGTGACAATCGTTTCGTTTTTGCTGTCAACCACCTTACGTTCGCTGATCGCCAGCAGTTGCGCATCAAAGCGGAAACGTCCCCATTGTCCCATATCCAGCTCAATCTCTTTCAGTTCGATACCCGGCTGCAGACTCTCCGGCGCGGGGCCTTCCAGAAGCGCGCCCATGCCTCCCAGCGATAAATCAAACAGTCGAAAGCGTAGCGGGCTTTTATCCGGCAGCGTGGCGACGCCATAGTAGGGCGGGTGTAGCGGCGCGGGCATGCGAAAAAACTCACGACGTTGAATAAACCAGAGCGCCGGCGGGGTAGGCATCACAAAGGCCGGTAGCCCTTGAAAATCTTCGACCCGCATTTCCGCAATAGTAAATTCGATTTTTGCGCCGTTGGTTTCCGCCACGATGCTGATATTTTTGGCGGCACGCGCGGCATCGTTGTCTTCTTCACGACTGCCAAAATCAATGACCAGATGCTCCTGGCTGGCGTCGAGAATACGGCTAATAAACTGGCGAGAAGACCAGCTCACGCGCAGCGCGGCGTTGGTGCGCTGAAGATCGCGTAAAATATTGAGTACGGCTAGCGGGTTTTGCTTAAGAAACTGTGCGTTATGCTCACTCACCTGAATGGCTCCTGAAGGGCAGGTTCTTTATAAGATATCGGCGTCGAAAAATAGAACTTAAGCATCTAATTGGAAATATTTAACATCACGACAGATTTGCGCAGTGTAACGGACTTAAGACAGTACCTACATCAATATTCGTATTTATCCGTATAAAATATCATCGTTACGCCAGGTTTTTTAAGAACAATTACCTATACTTGAAACATTAGCGGCGCAGAATGTCGGCGCTTTTATTGCTGTTAATGGAACAGGAGAGGTGGGAAAAATGGGTATTATTACCTGGATTATTTTTGGTCTGATTGCCGGTGTTATTGCCAAATTCATTATGCCGGGACGCGATGGGGGTGGCTTTATCCTCACCTGTATCCTGGGTATTGTGGGTGCGGTAGTGGGCGGTTGGCTTGCGACCACGTTTGGCATCGGTGGCAGCGTCACCGGTTTTAACCTGCACAGCTTCCTGGTCGCCGTGGTTGGCGCCATCGTTGTGCTGGCGGTATTCCGCCTGATTCGCCGCGAATAATGTCTTCTGACGGCCCCGTAAGGGGCCGTTTCTTTTTTCGATAAAATCCGATCTGCATCACATTTTTAAATCCCTTCTTATTTTGTTGTTGAATAGTAAATGCGGATGATAATAATTATCGTTCTTTGTTTTTTTGAGCTCAACGATAATGAATAACGCCGTTTTCCACCTTTGCGCACTCTCCGGGATGATAACATTCGCGCTTGCATCGCAGGCCTATGCCGATAACAACGAAACCACCATGCTGGTAACCGCCTCCGGCGAGGGGAGCGAACTGGCTGACTGGACCAACAGTGCCACCAAATCCGCGGTGGCGGAGAGCAAGACGCCGCAGGTTATCAACACTATCGGCCAGCATGACATCGCCCTGCGTCACGCCACCTCGGTGAATGAGATTCTGCGTTATGCGCCCGGTGTGGCGACCGAGTCGCGCGGCAGCACGACCTACATGAGCGAATACAAGATTCGCGGCTTTAACGTCGACAACGAATTCTATAACGGCCTCCAGTTGCCCTATAACGTGACCGGTAATACCAAAGCGCGGATCGACCCGCTGCTGATTGATAGCGTCGATATCCTTAAAGGGCCGTCCTCGGTGCTCTACGGCAGCGGTTCGCCGGGCGGGTTGGTGAATATTCAAGGGAAGAAACCGCAGACCACGCCGCGCACGGAAGTCAGCTTCATTACCGGGACTCGCAACCTCAAAGAGGGCTACCTTGACTCGACCGGACGCATCGCCGAGAGCGACTGGAGCTATCGCCTGCTGGGCAAAGCGACCGAGGGTGACGATCAGCCCCATACCACGCGCTATGAAGATTATCTGGTGGCGCCCAGCGTGACCTGGCAGCCAGGCGGGAAAACCCGTCTCACGCTGGATGCGTTGGCGCAAAATACCCCAAGCCTGACGCCATCTAACCCGCTGCCGCTTTCCTATTTGCGCTCCAGCTACGCCAATAAACGCGATTATGCCGGTGACGACTGGAACGGCTTCAAGCAGCGCCAGTGGATGGTGGGCTACAGCTTTGAACACGAATTCGACAGCGGCTGGGGCATTGCGCAGAAGGCGCGTTACTTTGATATCGACACGCATCAGCAGAGCGTCTATTCCACCGGCAATGCAGGTAATCCGGTTTACGAACTGAACCGCTCCGCCTATACCACCGACGAAAATCTGCACAGCTTTAATATCGACAACCAGATCACGCGGACGCTGTCGCTTGGCGAGTGGCAGCACCACCTGCTGACAGGGTTCGACTATCAGAAGCTGAATTCGCACTACCATTATCGCTATTCCAACTATCTGACTCCGCCGCCAAATATGGATATGCGCAACCCGGACTTTGCGCAGGTGAATGAAGGGGCGCTGGGACTGTACACCGCGCAGAAAAACCGCCTTTCCTACAACCAGAAGGGTTACTACCTGCAGGACCAGATGGCCTGGGGTGGCCTGAATATTCTTGCCAGCCTACGCTACGACGAATACCAGTCCGCGACGACCGATTACCTGAACAACGACGAGAAAGCGTGGATCTCTCAGGATCGCGTGACCAAGCGCCTTGGCGTGCTGTACGCCTTTGACAACGGGCTGTCGCCGTTTATCAGCTATTCCGAAGGGTTTAAACCGGTATCACCGGCTAACGGCCTGACGGCTGAACAGGTGAAACCTACCACCAGCAAGCAGGTGGAAGGCGGGGTGAAGTACCTGCTGGCGGACTATGCGACCACCTTTACCGCCTCAGTCTTCAATATCCGACAGAAAAACGTGCTGAGCGCGGATCCGAGCTGGGTGTACCGCCAGACCGGGGAAATTGAGTCCAAAGGGGCAGAGCTGTCGGTCATCAGCCGTCCAACCGACAATATTAACCTGATAGCCAACTACGCCTATACCCACGCCATCAATACCGAAGATGAGCGCTATCAGGGCAAACGCCCGACGCAGATCCCCGAAAATGCGTTCAACCTGTGGGGCGACTATACCTTCGATCAAAGCCTGGTGCGCGGGCTGACGATCGGCGCAGGGGCGCGCTATACCGGTCCGATGGAAATCTCGCCGGATAACAAGGCGGGTAAACTGGGGGGCACAACGCAGTACGATATGTCGCTGTCTTACGATATGTCCGCCGTGGACAGCAGCCTTGCTGGGCTCATGCTGAAAGCCAGCGCACAGAACCTGACCAACAAAGAGACGTTGACCTGTTATGACAGCACCAACTGCTGGATTGGTCGCGATCGAACCGTGCAGGTGGGGGCGAGCTATACCTTCTGATGGTAGGCCGGATAAGCGCAGCGCCATCCGGCCGTTACGCATCATGCCGGATGGCGGCGAAACGCCTTATCCGGCCTAAGTGATAATTGCCGGTCGCCCGGACGAGGCGTTTACGCCGACTCCGGGGCGGCACTGGCCGTAGCAGACTGACGCTGGGCCCCCTTCATCGGAATGAACGCGACGATAACGGCACCCAGAATCAGGAAGGCGGCCACCATGTAGATCCCGGCGTTGAAGCTGCCGGTGACGTCTTTCATCAGCCCCATCAGCAAGGGGCCCAGCGCCGCGCCGGTCATGCCGGTGCCGTTGATCACCGCAATGCCCAGCGCACGGGCGCGCAGGGAGAGCGCGCGATCCGGCGTGGTCCAGAAGATAACCATCGCCGCAAAGCCCCCCCATTGACGCCATCATTTTCTTCACCTTCTCGGTGGTCTACGCCAAACACATTGGTATCGGCACCGGGGAGATCATCAGCGCGGTGACGCTGGCGATGCTGATTGAGTTTTTCTCGATCCTCTTCTGGGGCGCGCTGTCGGACAAGATTGGCCTGAAGCCCGTTTACTACATCGGCGTGATTGGCCTGCTGGTGATGGCATTCCCCTTCTTCTGGCTACTCTCCACCGGCAGCTATGGCGCGGTGATGCTGGCGATGTTCCTCGGCCTGCCGGTGTGCCACGGCGCGATGATTGGCACCCAGCCGTGCATTATGAGCGATCTCTTCCCGGTGCGGGTGCGTTACTCCGGGCTGGCGCTGGGTCACGAAGTGGGGTCCATCTTCTCCGGCGGCCTCGGCCCGATGCTGGCGGTGGCGCTGCTGATGGCCTTCGATTCCTCCTGGCCAGTTTCTTTACTGTTGATGGCCTATGCGCTGCTGGCATGGATTGCCCTGAGAAGCCTGCCTTCAACCCCCTTACAACACAAACATGCAGGAGCAACGGATGTTAACGATTGAATCACTGACCTGCTGGCTGGTGGATATTCCCACCATTCGCCCGCACAAACTGTCGATGGCCACCATGGGCTGCCAGACCCTGACCCTCGTGCGCATGCAGTGCGCGCAGGGCGTGGTCGGCTGGGGCGAAGCCACCACCATCGGCGGGCTGAGCTACGGCGCGGAAAGCCCGGAGGCCATTCGCTCGGCCATTGAAACCTATCTCGCACCGCTGCTGCGCGGCCAGACCTTCAGCGGCGTGGCGGCGCTTGCCGACAAAATGAACGCCAGCGTGAAGGGCAACACCTTTGCTAAATCGGCGCTGGAAACCGCGTTTCTCGATGCCCAGGGCAAGCTGCTGGGGCTGCCGGTCAGCGCGCTGCTCGGCGGGGCGATAACCGACCGTCTGCCGGTGCTGTGGACGCTGGCGAGCGGCGATACCGACAAAGACATTGAAGAAGGCAAGCGGCTGCTGGCGGAAGGGCGGCACGACACCTTCAAGCTAAAAATTGGTGCCCGATCGCTAAAAACCGATATCCAGCATGCGCTGGCGATCAAAGCAGCGCTGGGCGATGGCGTGAGCATTCGCGTGGACGTTAACCAGGCGTGGGATTTCACCACCGCGGTGAAAGGCATGAGTGCATTACAGGCCGGCGGTATCGACCTCGTTGAACAGCCAACCCCGCTCTGGGACCGGCAGGGGCTGATTACCCTGAGCCAGCGTTTTGAGGTCCCGATTCTCGCCGATGAAGCGGTGGCAACCAGCCACGACGGTTTTGCTCTGGCGCACGGCGGGTTTAGCGGCGCCTATGCGCTAAAGATTGCCAAAGCGGGCGGTCCGGCGCAGGCGCTGAAGCTGGCGCACGTCGCGCAGGCGGCGGGGGTGGCGCTGTACGGCGGCACCATGCTGGAAGGCACGCTCGGTACGGTGGCCTCGCTGCACGCCTGGTCCACCGTACGGATGCAGTGGGGAACCGAGATGTTCGGCCCGCTGCTGCTGAAAGACGACATCGTGGTCACGCCGCTCGATTTCAGCCAGGGGCAGGTTTCGCTGCCGCAGGGGCCGGGGCTGGGCGTGGAGATTGACCTCGACAAACTGCGTTATTACGCGCGCCACTAAAAGGACATCCCGATGCTGTTCAAAGTTGAAATGACCGTCAATATCCCGTCGTCGCTGCCCAAAGCCGAAGCCGATGAGATCAAAGCGAAAGAGAAAGCCTACTCCCAGCAGCTGCAGCGCGAAGGGAAATGGCTGCACATCTGGCGCGTCGCCGGGCTGTACGCCAACGTCAGTATTTTTGACGTGGCCGATAACCAGGAACTCCACGACCTCTTAACCGCACTGCCGCTGTATCCGTATATGGATATCAGCGTGCAGCCGTTATGCCGACACCCGTCGGCCATTGATTAAAACAACAAACCTTACCCTACAAAAAGAGGAACACGCAATGTCCGTTAATCCAGCAAAACAAACCGAACTGGAATCGTTACTGGCGATCAGCAGCGGCTTAAATTCCGAGCAGGGCAATGAACGCTTCAAAGCTATCATGCATCAACTGCTCAGCGACCTGTGTCAGACCATCCGTAAATTTGATATCACCGACGAAGAATTCTGGCTGGCCGTCAACTACCTGAACGAGCTGGGCGAGCGCAAAGAAGCGGCGCTGCTCGCCGCCGGGCTGGGGTTAGAGCATTACCTTGACATGCGCGCTGACGAAAAAGAGGCCGCGGCGGGTCTCGACGTTGGCACGCCGCGCACCATTGAAGGGCCGCTGTACGTGGCGGGCGCGCCGCTGAGCAAACAGTTTGCGCGGATGGATGATGGCAGCGAAGCGGGAGAGCCGATGTGGCTGTACGGGCAGGTGACCGATCTTCAAGGGCAACCGGTGGCGGGGGCGATTGTCGATATCTGGCATGCTAACACTCTCGGCGGTTATTCGTTCTTCGATCAATCACAAAGTGAATATCACCTGCGTCGCCGTGTGGAAACCGGGGCGGACGGACGTTATGCGGTGCGCAGTATCGTCCCCTACGGCTACGGTTGCCCGCCGGATGGCCCGACCCAGAAGCTGTTGAATCAGCTTGGCCGTCACGGTAATCGCCCGGCGCACGTGCATTTCTTTGTCTCGGCGCCGGGCTATAAACACCTGACGACGCAAATTAACCTCAACGGCGACGCCTACCTGTGGGATGACTTCGCCTTTGCTACCCGCGAAGAGCTGATTGCCGATCCGGTCAAAATTACCGACGACAAGCTGGCGAAGGAACGCGATATCCACCAGCCGCACACGGAAGTGAGCTTTAACTTTACGCTGGTGGAATCCGCGCAGGCGGGGGAAGAAAACCGCATCAAACGTGCGCGCGTAATTGAGTAAATAAGCCGCCCGGCCAGGCCGGGCGTTGACTGCTTACTGCGCCGCCAATGCCTGCTTTATCCAGCCGTCAAAGGTTTGCTGGTGAGCGTGGATCCAGCCGTCCACATGACGCTGAATATCCGCAGCGGTCGATTCCCCTTTATGCATCAGCTGATTCTGCGCATTAACGTCGGCCAGCGGCAGCTTCGCGATAGCAAACAGTTTCGCCGCGGCGGGATTTTTCTCCGCCCAGGCTTTATTGGCCACGATGTACTCGTTGTTGACCGCAAAACCGTAGTTCTTGCCGTTCGGCAGTTCGGTATTCTGATCTTTCAGTGAGCCAGGGTTAGCAGAGAAGGGGACGGTTAACCAGACCACATCTTTACCGGGTTTCAGTTCATCACTGACCCAATAAGGCGTCCAGGTATAATAGATAACCGGTTTGCCTGCTTTATAGCGGGCGAGGGTGTCAGCAATAATCGCTGCATAATTTCCCTGATTCTGCGTAACCGTATTGCTTAGGCCGTAAGCTTTTATTTGTGTATCAATTACCGAGCCGCAAACCCACCCTGGATTACAGCCGGCTAAATCCGCTTTACCGTCGCCGTTGGCGTCAAATAATTTCGCAAGTTCAGGATCTTTTAGCTGAGAAATATCCGTAATGTTATATTTCTCAGCGGTTTTTTTATCGATCATATAGCCCTGTGCGGCGTTACTAATATAAGTACCCTGACGGTAGAATTTCCGATCGCCGCCGCTGGCGTCGTACATATCCTGTTGCATCGGCAGCCAGTTGGCGGCCATAAAGGTCGCGTCACCGGCAGCAATCGCCGTATAGGCTACGTTGTACTCCACCTCTTCAATTGGGGTGACATCATAGCCCAGCTGCTTCAGCGCGCGGTTGATAATCTCGGTCTGGAACGTTTCTTCCGGTAGGGTGCTTTGCACAGGGTGAACGGTAATGCCTTTGCCGGGAAGGTCCGCGGCAAAAAGAGTGGGGGAGGTTAATAACGCAGCCAGCGTAAGGGTGCGCAGAGTTGTTGTTTGCATAATAATAACCTTGTTATTTTCGCGTATTAAGCCAGAGGTGGCATATTATTCCCGCTTGGATAAAAGGTGGAAATAAAGGATGGTAGGGTGATTAATCTCTCCGGGTTTTGTTGGCAACATTAACTTACCCTAACATAATAAAGCGTATATGCAATCCTCAATACTCCTCAGTATTCTTTTTATCCTTATATTTATACTAAGGATATTCTTAAAATTAATCATATTGGCTCGATGTTTACGCTGGTGAATACGACAAATGACGGATTCAAGCCTGGTAAGGACGTACGCTATAGTGTTTAGCCTGATTCTCATGAAAAATGAGGGTGCCAGGAGGCAAAACGAGCTGCATCGAAGAGTAGGCGATGCGGATTCATTCTCACAGGAAGTGGGGGAAGCATGAAGAAAATAGTACGTGTAGTATGCCTGTCGTTGATCGGCCTGGCGTTATCCGGTGTAGCGCAAGCGCAGAGTCGGTCAAACTCCGGCACTATTCATTTTATCGGGCAGGTGGTTGAAGGGGGTTGTAACGTCTCGCCATCGGGTCAGGGTTTGCAGATTGCCTGCTATCGTGATGGTGCGATTCGCGCGCAGTATGTCGCGATGTCGACAGCGTCCAGTACGCCATTTAAGATAATCGGCCGAATCGATCGCCGTACGCTGCCGGGGAATCCTCATCTTCAGGAAGTGGTCATCAGTTATCTTTAAGTCTTTTCTCCTGACGCTGCCTGTCTGAACGACTGGAAATGCAGGTAGCGCCTCCTCTACGCAAGTTATGACTCGCTAAATCAGTCAGTCATAACGGAATGAGATATAGCATATCTTGCCAAAGTGAAATATTCATTTGTATAAATTAAATATGCACTTTTGGGCTCTTTGGGAATTATTTTTCGGGTAGAAAAAATGAACTTTCCGCACAAATAATTAGCTGTCTATGCATTTTCTTAATTACTCTTTTGTGGGTATAAAAACAAAAAATTAACATCCATTAACGATTAGATTTGCTTTAATAACAATAACATACGCACATCTCTTCGTATGATTTCGGTTCCATACAAAAATAACTGTCCACTATCGGAAAAAATCGGCGTTGTAAAACATTAATCGCATTGTGGATAATCTGCGGCGTCGGATCGGGACGATCTGAAGACAAAATATTATTTTTAGCGATGCTATTGGTAAAAATAACCTCATTTTAAATGACGCAGTGAACCATTTAATTAATATTTAATGGGAACGTTCCCTGTTTTTGTCTTAATTATCATGGAAATATTCGTTTGGACTATTAAGGGCAATAAGCAATGAAAAATTTTACGATTAAAGGACTGGCGCTGGCATTAATGATGGTGGGGAGCTCAGCGATGGCGGCATCAATGGGCGGCAGCGGTGCCACGGGCCCAACGACGGTAACCGGGGGATCGGTGCACTTTACGGGCTCGGTGGTTAACGCCGCCTGTGCGGTAGCGGAAGACTCCATTAATAAAACCGTGGATATGGGCCAGGTACGCCTTGCCGCGTTTGGTGAAACGCCGGCTGCCGGTAACGTCGCCAATCAAAAAACCCCGTTCAGCATCAAGCTAACGGATTGCGACACCAATGTGTCAACGCAGGCCTCTGTCACCTTTAACGGAACCGCAGCGGCAGGCTATTCCAGCGTGCTGGATAACACGGCTGGCGCAGGTGGCGCGCAGGGTGTGGGGATTCAGATTTACGATACCGATGGGACCGCGCTGGACCTCGGCAAAGCCTCCAAAGCGGCGACGCTCATCGACGGTGATAACACCATGAGCTTCTCCGCTGACTATATCGCGACGACCAGTACGCTGGCGGCCGGTAACGTGGACGCAACGGCGACGTTTAACGTCACCTACCAGTAATCGGGACAGGAACCACGATGCCATGGACGGCAATGTCGATTTGGGGAGGTTGTCATGAAAGTGATGCCGTCGGGCCTTGCGCTTGCGTTCATCGCCTGCCTGCCATCGCTTGCACAGGCAGGTCACCACCACGTTGTCACCGTACCCGGTGGCGACGTTCATTTTATCGGCGCGGTAGTGGAAGCGGCCTGCGTTGTGGATACCCACAGCGATGCGCAGACCGTCGAAATGGGGCAGGTGCGATCCAGTCTTTTTAGCGGCACCGGAACCTGGGGCAATCCCCAACCGTTCAGCATTGTGCTTAAGGATTGCGATACCACCATCAGCAAACAGGTCGGCGTGGCTTTCAACGGCGTGACGGATGCCAGGGATCCTACGGTTCTGGCGGTGACCAGCGGCGCAGGCAGCGCCGGGAATGTCGGTATCGGTATATTTGATAGCGCCGGAAATTTGATTATCCCTAACGCTCAGCCTCAGCGTTTTTCCGCGTTGAAGGATGACACCAACGTATTGAGTTTTATCGCCAAATACAGGGCAACGGCGGCCAATGTTTCGCCCGGCGAGGCTGACGCGCAAACCTGGTTCACGCTGACCTACATGTAATTTCCCGCTGCGGCGGCCGTATTTTTATAGGTAAATCATGTTCATTTATTCTCGTACCCGCGCACTGTTGACGGCGTTAACGCTTATCACGCTATCCCCGCTAGCGCACGCCGCTGATTATGGCGGTATTGCTCTGGGATCCACTCGCGTTATTTATCCGCAGGGGAGCGAGCAGATCTCACTATCGGTGAATAATACCGACGGTAAGGGCGTGTTTTTAATTCAGTCCTGGGTTGAGAATGCCGATAGCCATAAAAGCAGCGATTTTGTCGTCACGCCGCCGCTATTTGTGATTAAACCGCAGAAAGAAAATACGCTCCGGGTGATGTTTATCGGCCAGCGGAATGCGTTACCTAAAGATCGTGAAAGTCTTTACTGGATGAACGTGAAGGCGATTCCGGCGGCGAGCAAAGATTCACAGAATAAGAATACCCTGCAAATTGCGGTGCTGAATCGCATCAAAATGTTTATCCGCCCGACAGGGTTGGTCATGAAGTCTGCTGACGCGCCTGACCACCTGCGTTTTCATCAGTCAGGCACGCAGCTGATTGTCAAAAATCCGACGCCGTATTACATCACGCTGGTACAGCTGATGGACGGTGCCGCCGAGCTGCCCGCCACGATGGTTCCCCCAATGGGGCAAAGTACGGTATCTGTCCCACATAACGCTCACGGTCAGATTACTTTCCAGACGGTGAATGACTACGGGGCGAATACGCCAAAACAAAATGCAGTGATGGAATAATTACCAGGACAGGTCGGCAAAATAATGGCATTCCGTATTCGTATTTCCGTACAAGTGTGGTTGGAATATAAACAACGCTACCTCTTTATTTTGCCGATCGCGCTGGGCGGCATGCCTTCTATGGCCTGCGCGGATAATTACTTCAATCCCGCTTTCCTTTCCGGAGACAGTTCGGCGGTGGCGGATCTCTCGCGTTTTGAAAATAGCAACGGACAGGCACCGGGTAAATATCGCGTTGATATTTCGGTGAACCAGCAGTTTGTCGCTAGCGAAGATGTCACTTTTCAGGCCGACAAAAAGAGCCAGGATGATACTGGCCTGACGCCCTGTTTTACGCTTGCCCGCCTGGAGGCGATGGGGCTGAATAAAAATGCGTTTCCGGCGTTGAAAGCGCTGCCGAAAGACAGCTGCGTGCCGTTTGCCGCTATTCCAGACGCCAGCACCCGCTTTGACTTCGAACACCAGACGCTCGAGATCGGTATTCCGCAGGCCGGTATGAAGCAAAGCGCGCGCGGCTATATTCCGCCGGAGCAGTGGGATCAGGGGATTAACGCCCTGACGCTGAACTATGATTTTTCCGGCAGCAGCAGCGGCGGTACCAGCCACCAGGATAGCGATTATCTCAATTTGCAGAGCGGCCTCAATCTGGGGGCCTGGCGTTTGCGCGACTATTCGACGTGGAACTACAGCCACGGCGAGGGCAGTACGCAGAACTCGTGGCAGCATATCAGTACCTACGCAGAACGGACGATTATCCCGTTAAAAGCGGAAATGACGCTGGGCGAGAGCTATACCCCCTCCGACGTGTTTGACTCCCTGAGTTTTCGCGGCGTACAGCTAGTCTCGGACGATAATATGCTGCCCGATAGCCTGAAAGGCTTTGCGCCGACGGTGCGCGGCATCGCGCGCAGTAATGCCAAAGTCACTATCAAGCAGAACGGCTATGTTATTTATCAAACCTACGTTTCGCCCGGCGCCTTTGCGATTACCGATTTGTATCCCACCTCGTCCAGCGGCGATCTGCTGGTGACGGTACAGGAAACCGATGGCAGCGAGAACAGCTACAGCGTGCCTTATTCGGCCGTACCGCTGTTGCAGCGCGAAGGGCGCCTCAAATATGCCCTTACCGCAGGGAAATATCGCAGCAGCAACGATCAGCAGGAAGAGGTGAATTTTGCCCAGGGAACGCTAATTTGGGGCCTTCCAAAGGGGTTCACCGCCTATGGCGGCAGCCAGGCTAGCGATGATTATCGGGCATTTGCGCTGGGACTGGGGCTGAATATGGGCGATGTCGGAGCGCTATCGGTTGATGTAACCCAGGCCAATAGCACGCTGATTGACGGTAGCCAGCATGAAGGGCAGTCCGTTCGTTTCCTGTATGCCAAAGCGCTGAACTCGCTGGGCACCAACTTCCAGCTATTAGGGTATCGCTACTCGACGCAGGGATTTTATACCCTTGATGAAACCACCTATCGTCATATGGAAGGGTATACCGGTGACGATAGCGGCCAGGATGACGATCATGACGGTCAGCAGGATAAGCCGGAATGGACCGATTTTTACAATCTCTATTACACCAAAAAGGGCAAGGTCCAGCTCAATATCTCGCAGACGGTAGGCGAGCACGGCTCGCTGTTTGTCACCGGTTCCGAGCAAAGCTACTGGCATACCGATGAAACCGACAGATTGATTCAGGTGGGCTACAACGGTACCTGGAACGATATTTCCTTCGGACTGACCTGGAACTATGACCGTTCACCGGGTGAGAGCGAAGCCGACCAGGTCTATGCGTTTACGCTGTCACTGCCGCTCGGTGAATGGCTATCCAGCGGCAATGCCGATATGTATCACGCCGCCAACTCGCTGAATGCGTCTTATAACATGAGCACCGATCGCCACGGCAAAACGTCACAAACCGCCGGGGTTAACGGTACGCTGCTGGCTGAAAACAACCTCAGCTATAACGTCCAGGAAAGCTACGCCAACCACGGTACGGGTGACAGCGGTAACGCCAGCCTGAACTACCAGGGAACCTACGGCAACCTGAAAGCGGGATACAACTATAGCGACGGTTATCACCAGCGTAACTACGGGATGAGCGGCGGCGTTGTGGTGCATCGTGACGGTGTCACGTTAAGTCAGCCGCTGGGAGACACCAACATTCTGGTGAAGGCACCGGGCGCGGCGGGCGTTGAGCTGGAAAATACCACCGGAATTAAAACCGACTGGCGCGGCTACGCGGTGGTGCCCTACGCCACGACCTATCGGCAGAATCGCGTCGCGCTCGATACCAACTCAATGGGGAGCAACGTCGATATTGATGATGCGGTGGTCAACGTGGTGCCAACGCAGGGGGCGTTAGTGCGTGCCGAGTTTAAGGCCCACGTGGGGGCTCGCGCGCTGATAACGCTGCTGAAAAATCAAAAACCGGTGCCGTTTGGCTCGACGGTCACGCTTGACGATAGCCAGCTCAGTAGCCTGGTGGGGGATGACGGCCAGGTCTATCTCTCCGGCTTGCCGTCATCCGGATCGTTGACGGTGCAGTGGGGCGATGGTGCCGCCAAACGTTGCTCCGCACATTACCAGCTTTCTTCTGAGCAGATGACGGAATTTAACCGCCTGACGGCAACCTGCCGCTAGTCTTTGGGAAACCAACATGAAATACGTTTTAAAAATAGCATTCTGCTTAATGTGCGTTGTCGCGATGAATACGGCGTACGCTGGCTCGTCCGACAGCTGTACCAACGCCTCTGGCTCAACGCAGAACGAGAACTTTGACGTCTCGACCTCGCTGAATGCCGATACCAACGTGGCGGGCAAAACCACCCAGGTCGTGCGTTCCGGCGATATTCATATGAATGCCGTGTGCCCGAAGACATTTGGCGAGACCAGCAACTACACCTATCGATCTTATGTCTCGAATTATCCGGTGGTGGAGACATCAGGCAACTGGAAATATCTGTCGCTGAACGATTATCTGGAAGGGGCGCTAAGGGTAACGGATGCGGTGGCGGGCGACGTTTATGCTCCGACTAACTATGCGCGGATGGGGCAGGATAACTGTGTCTCCAACGGCTGTCATTTTCCGGTCTCCGATTCCAACATCACGCTGCAGATTAAAATTGCCAAACCGTTTGTGGGCAACGTCACTATCCCGCAGACGCATCTGTTCAACGTCTACGTAAACCGGACTAACAGCTCGCCGTTTGGCACGCCGGTTTACACCATCTCATTTAGCGGCTCCATCACGGTACCGCAAAGCTGTGAGGTCAACGGTAACCAGGTTATCACCATCAACTTTGGCAATATCGCCTCGGGCAACTTTAAAACCAAAGGGCAAAAGCCGTCAGGTTTTACCCCGATTGCCGAGCAGGTGCCGGTTAAGTGCGCAGGCGGCATTTCTGAGATGGCCAGTCTGAGCTTTCGCTTTCAGGGGCAGGCGGACAGCAATGAACCGTCGGCTATCGCCACCGACAATAAAGATATCGCCGTGCAGTTCACCGATATTCTCGGCAACGTGATTACGCCCAACACCGGCACGATCCCTTTCCAACTGGAGAACTATACGGCGACGGTACCGTTCACCGTGTTTCCCATCAGCGCTACCGGCAACAAACCGCAACAGGGGGTGTTCCATGCGCAGGCGTATATCGTGGTCGATTTTAACTAGGGGGAATGATGAGCAAACGGAGAATAGGGCTGCTGGCGCTAAGCATGATGATGCCCGTCGCTTACGCCTCAGATAACGGCGTCGAGATCGACATGAGCGGCACGGTGATTGCGTCGACCTGCGATGTGGAAACCGCGGATACGCTGCAGACGATTTTTATCGGCAATTTCGCCAGCACCTTGTTTACCACGGTAGGCGATGTTTCACCTACCGCAGATCTGCTGATTCGGCTGAACAACTGCAGCAGCGGTATCAGCGGCGCGACGGTGACGTTCAGCGGCACGCCCGATAACGATAACAATAAGCTGCTGGCGCTTTCTGACACCTCGGAGAGCGGCGGGATGGCGACAGGCGTGGGCGTGGAAATTCTTGATGCGAATAAAAACAGCGTGGCGATCAACGCCGACAGCGAGAGTCAGCCTTTAAAAGAAGGCGATAACAATACGCTGACCTTTTTCTTGCGCTACAAGGCGACGAAGATCCCGGTGACCGCCGGTAACGCGTCGTCGGTCATGTACTTTGACCTGAGCTATCAGTAATGAAAAATCGTTCTCTTCTCGTGGGTATGCTGCTACTCAGCAGTCTCCCGGTGCTGGCCCATGACGGTCAGGTGTATGTCAGCGGTACAATTCAGGCGAATACCTGCATTGTCGCACCGCAATCGCAGGCGCAAAGCGTGCCTTTGGGCGACATTCCCGACAAACAGTTTTCGGCAAAGGGCAGCGGCTCTCAGCCCGTCGCCTTTGTGATTGACCTGCAAAAATGCGGCGCGGCCGCCAGCGGGGTGGATTTCACCTTTACGGGGGCGGCAGATAGGGCCGATCCGCAACTGCTGGCGCTGGATGGCGCCGAGGCCGCCGGCGGTATTGGCATCGAGTTGCAAAGCGCGGACCACAGCCGATTGCCGCTGAATAAAGCATCGGCAACTTTCCCTATCGACCCGACGCTTGCCGACAACACCTTTATCTTTTACGCCCGCTATTTGTCGACCGCGGGCAGCGTGACCAGCGGCGCGGCGAATGCTACCGCCACCTTTACGCTGACGTGGCAATAAGGCGGGATGCTGATGATCAAATGGATAGCGTTATGGATAGCAGCTTGTACCTGCTGGTACGCGCAGGCTGGCGTGGTGGTAGAGGGAACTCGCTTTATCTTCAATGCCGACAAAACGAGCATCACTTTTACGGTCAATAACACCTCGCAGCAGCGTTTTCTGCTGCTGTCAAAAGTGCTTGATGCGCAGGGCCAGGCCAGCAGCCAGGTGCCGTTTATGACCACGCCGCCGTTGTTTCCCCTGGCGGCGGGGCGCAGCAATATGATTCGCATTATACGTACCGGCGGAGACCTGCCGGACGATCGTGAAAGTCTGTTCTGGCTCAGCGTTGCCAGCATTCCGCAAACGCAGGGTAAGCCCTCGCCCAACTCGCTTCAGGTGGCGATTCGTAGCCGTATGAAGCTCTTTTATCGCCCGGTGGGGCTGAAGGGACGCGAAGAGGATGCCTATCGCCAACTCGAGTGGCAACGTGACGGCGCGCAGGTATGGGTCCGCAATCCTACGCCGTATTACGTGACGCTCTTTCATCTTCAACTCAATGGTCGGCCGGTCAATAACGCCGGGATGGTAGCGCCATTTACCCGCGTGACGACATCCGGCTGCCCGGCCACCGGCCGCTGTCTGGCGCAATGGCAAACCATCAATGACTATGGCCGGGTCATGCCCGTGTGGCAACAGGCGTTGAGATAACACCATGGCTAGCGATAAGCGTAAGCTGGCGCGTCGTGCATCGTGGATGATTGTGGGCCTGCTGGCGATCATCTATCTGGGGGCAATGCATGCCGTGATCCCCAATATGGGCGGTAGCGGCAGCGAGCTGCCCACCACGCTGTGGGTATGGCTCATCATGTTGGTGGTGCTGGGCGTGGGGTGGCCAGGCCTGCTTTCGACGGGCATTGTTTTGCCGCCGGGGATGATACCGATGCTGGCGGGCGCGTTGCTGATGACTCTGCCCCTGGCGTGGTGCCCGCATCAGACCTGGCTGCTTGACGCGCTGCCGCGCTTTGCCGGGCTATGGGTAGGGATGTTATTGCTGGTGCTGTTTGCGCAGTGCCGGTTTAACGTGCAGCAGCAGCAAACATTGTTGTATCTGGTTGCCGCTGCGGCCCTGATGCAAACGGCTTATAGCCTTGCCGGCCTGCACTGGCGTGGCGTACTGCCCGAGTTTGAGCAACAGATACTGGCGGCCAATCCCGGTAATGTCGGCGTTTTTCAGCAGCGTAACGTTACGGCCTCTTTTCTGGCCTGCGGTGGGGCGATATGGCTTTTTCTCCTGGGTTCCGCGAGGTTTCGCCTTGCACGTCGGCGTCTTGAGGCTCTGCGTCTGGCGTCGGCTTGTGTTGCGCTGGTGGCTATCTTCTCGGCGCTGACCGAAATAGGCTCGCGAATCGGTTGGCTCAGCGCGTTATGCGTCTATACCGGTATGGTGGGCCTTCACTGGCGGCTCGTCACGCCAGTAAAACGGCTGGCGATGCTATTTGCGCCCCTGGTCGGCGTGGCGACAGGGGCGTTGGCCATGCCGGATTCGCTGCTGGACGTGCTGAACGCGCATCATGGTTCGAATCTCCAGCGATGGATGATTCTGCGTGAAACCTGGAGCATGATCGTGCTGCATCCGTGGCGAGGCTGGGGTGATGGGGGCTTTCTTTGGAGCTTCAGCCACTTTATTGCCGATCGGCCACATCCGATTGATAACGGTCGGCTGGTTATCCCGCATCCGCACAATGAAATACTCTACTGGTGGGTGGAAGGGGGGATGGTCGCCCTACTGGGGCTGGCGTGCGAGATTTATGCTGGCATGGTGATATTCCTCGGCGCGAAGCGGCGTCGCTCGCTGGCGCTATTGTGCTGCATCTTACCGCTGTTGTTGCATTCACAGGTGGAATATCCATTTTATCAGTCGGCGGTACACTGGCTGTTGTTAGTGATGTTGACCGGAATGGCGGCAGGGTACCGTCAGTCAGCCCACAAAACAACACACCCTGCGCTGCCGTTGCTCAGCGCCGGGGTGGTTGTCGTGTGCCTGGCGCTGTCGGGCGTGGTTGCGCTGACCCTTCGTCAGCAAAATCTTTTAACTGGTTTTGAACGCCATCCACAGCGCTATGAGGTTGAGGTGCTGGCAATGCGCGAGAGCGGGTTGGGGATTGCGCGCGTCAGGCAAGATCGGGCGCTGGCGCAGATAGTGCGATATCAATCGACAGGCGATCGGGCTGCGCTGACAGAATTTATTCGCCAGGGAAATGACTGGCTGACGACGTGGGTCGATGCAGATATGTACGATAATCTTATTAACGTCAATCTGTTCCTGGGAACAACGTTTGCCGGCAAAACGTTAAAAACAGAAGCTGCAAGGATATTTACCGAAGACGCTCGGTTTGATCATCATTAGAATGCGGTCGGTAATTTATCCATATAAACCAGAACTCCTGATTGCACTTCAATATAATGGCCTTTTTTTAATTCGGCGAGCACATCCATTATTCGGCTGCGGGAGATTCGAGTGCGTCGCTGAATAAAGGAAGAGACCTTAATCTGCCGTCGAATGTCTTCCGGGTAGAGCCACAGTTCAATGAGCAGCGAGCGGATTTTACTGTAGGCATCATTGCCCACCATTTCGCTGTCGCGAGCGCTCATCACCATCACGCGCTGGGCGAGGATCCGCGCAATGTCATGCCAGAGATTAAATTCATCGCACTTCTCGACGAAGGTATCCAGCGGAATAATCCAGCCGGTACATTCGGTTTCCGCACGAATGTAGTGCTGCGGCCTGGCCTGCACATCGTAATACAGACTATAGCCATCGATAAGCCCTACAACGGTTGGCGCAAACACCGTTGCCATATGCAAATCAACCTGAGCATGGCTAACAGAAAAGCAGCCGGTCGTGACCAACACAATAAAAGCCGTTTCTCTATCGTTACTGAGCAACATTTTGGCGGGTGGACTTAACGTAAATGCGCTGCCAAATGGCGCCAGAATGGAATGCAGCGTCATAATTGCCTTAAGGGGTTTCGTTTTTTGACTAAACTCGAATGCATGTAATGAACGAGACGAATCATCTGATTGCGACATGACTTATTTCTCAATGAATAATATGCGTAAAGTATAGCATGCGTCAGAAAAATGAGTGATTGATATTTTATGCTTATTCTCGTTTTTGGCGAGTCCAGGACAAATCTTTTTATAGTTGGTGGGATTATATATTTAAAATAAAAATAACGCAGTCCAATTATGGACTTTAATTTCATTGAAATGACATTTCACAATCGTTAGTGTTTTAATTGTAAAGAGTATTTCCGAGGGAGAGGATATTATGGAGGTGGTAAGTTACAGCGATGATGCCTATCTGAATTTTGGCATTCTGCAACTTCTTAATCCAGCTCAAAAAGAGACGCGTGTCTATCGAATAGGACACGTCATTCTGGATTTCATTGTTATTCTCAATGACTTGGATATTACCTTGTCAGTTCAGCGGTTAGCTCGGGATGCACATCTTTATTCCTGTAAAAACATCATGGTACTGACAGAGGTTGTCTCGCCTCTGATTATCGGTTACCTGCTGCGTAGCGCGAGTGGGTTGGTGGTGTATAACATTAAGAATAACCACAGCGAAATGCTGATTGATATATATTCGCCGGGAGTGAATAGCGAAGCAGAGAAGTCGCTTTATTTTTCGCTTTCCGATAATGAACTGTTTATTCTACTGGCGTTGAGCATGGGAATAAAGCCTGAACTATTGACGCGCATTACCGGTCGTTCAGAGAAAAGAATTAGCGCCATCAAACGAAATGTTATGAACAAGTTGGAAATAAGAAACGGTAAGGTTTTTTATTCGGTTATTAAGGCATTATTCATTCATGATGCAAATAATTCAAGCGACTCACGCGCGGCCATATTAACGGTAAAACACTAACGGATACCTTCTCGCTTATTATTATGGCCGAACGTGGCAACTATACCTCGGACGCGATCTCACTGTTTTCGCGTAGCGCCCCCGGCGAATGGCCGACAACGCGTTTAAATGCCCGACTGAACGCGGCCACTGAGCTATAGCCGAGTTTGAGCGCCACGGTTTCAATGGCCTGCTGCTCCTGGCCGATATACTGCACCGCCAGCCGCATGCGCAGTTCGCCCAGGTATTTAGCCGGCGTGGTGCCGGTTGCGGACAGGAAGCGTTCAGCGAACACCGAGCGCGAGGTACCGGCTTCTTTGGCTAAGTCCGCCACGCTCCAGTTGATGCCGGGCTGCTGATGCATCGCGTAGATGGCGCGGCTGAGGCGCGGATCGCGCAGTACCTGAATCCAACCGGTTGCCTTGCCGCAGCCTGCTTCCACCCAACCGCGGACGATGAGCGCCGCCACAACATCCGCGAGCCGGGCAAGGATCCCGGCAAACCCCACCTGACGCCCCTGAGATTCGCGCTCCATGGCGGAAAGCAAGGGGTGGATTTCCGGCCAGGTCGACATCAGTCGGCTCACCATCATCACTTCTGGCATTGCTTTGACCAGAGGCTGCATGCCGCCAAGATCGAAATCCATACATCCACTGAATATAACCACGTTGCCGCCGTCGGGGCAGGGCTGGCAGTGAATATCGCACACTGAACTGCAAATCGGCTCGCTGGGAAAGTCGGCGAGTGGCGTCACGATGGCGTGATCATCCGACAGCAGCGCGTGGGCATTGCCGTTGGGAATAAACAGCGCATCTCCGCTCTGTAGCTCGAAGCGCGCGCCGCTCTCTGTCTTTAAGAGCGCAGTCCCCTGGCTGACAAAGTGAAACTGCGCTTTGCCCGCTGCCTGACCGAAAGCCACGCCAAAGGGCGCGCTGGCTTCTATACGGCGATATTTGACGCCGGACAGGCGCATTCCACGCAGCAGTTCACTGATTAAATCGGGGGCATGGTGGCTCACAGTCGCAACTCCGGACGAATTATCAATAATTGGAGATTATATGTCATAGATCGTCCAGGCGGAACTTTCTATGCTTTGCGACAGATATCACATTTTCATAACGGGAGAGTAACAGATGAATTCATGCGTCGCTGAAAGCGGGTCTTTAGCCCCGGCCAAACCCGCCTGGCGTGCCGTATGGTCGCTTGGGCTGGGGGTTTTCGGTTTGATTACCGCCGAGTTTTTACCGGCCAGCCTGCTCACGCCGATGGCGGCAAGCCTCGGCGTGAGCGAAGGTATCGCCGGGCAAACGGTGACGGCGACCGCGCTGGTGGCGCTGGTGACCGGGCTGCTGATTACGTCGGCCACCAAAAGTATCGACCGTCGCTGGGTGCTGATGTTCTTTACCCTGCTGCAGATTGTCTCCAGCCTGCTGGTGGCGTTTGCGCCGTCGCTGCACGCGCTGCTATTAGGTCGACTGCTGCTGGGCGTGGCGATTGGCGGCTTCTGGGCGATGTCGACGGCGACCGCGATGCGGCTGGTGCCGGCGAGCGATGTGCCAAAAGCGCTGTCGATTATCTTTGCCGGTGTGTCAATTGCCACCGTGGTCGCCGCACCGCTCGGCAGCTTTCTCGGTAGCCTGATTGGCTGGCGTAACGTTTTTATTCTTTGCGTAGTGCCCGGCGCGCTGGCGCTGCTGTGGCAGCTATGGGTGCTGCCGTCCATGCGCCCGGACAGCGGCGCGAGCCTTGGCACGTTGTTTAACGTGCTGCGCCGTCCGGGTATGGTGGGCGGGCTGCTGGCGACCATTTTTATCTTCAGCGGCCATTTTGCCTTCTTCACCTACCTGCGTCCGTTCCTCGAAACGGTCGGTCAGGCAAGCGTGGAAACCATTTCGCTGATTTTACTGGGTTTTGGCATCGCGAACTTCGTCGGCACATCCATCGCCGGACATCTGCTGGCGCGCAACCTGCGTCTGACGCTGGCGCTGGTACCGTTTGCCATGGGGATTCTGGCGTGGATGATGGTTGCCTTCGGTCATCTGGCGCTGCTGGACGGTCTGCTGGTGAGTCTATGGGGATTTGCCTTCGGTCTGGTGCCGGTAGGCTGGTCTACCTGGCTTGCCACCACGGTACCGGATGAAGCCGAGAGCGCAGGCGGTCTGCTGGTGGCCTCCATTCAGCTGGCCATCAGCGCTGGCGCGGCAGGGGGCGGGCTGGTCTTCGACCTGAACGGTGCCAGCGGCGTCTTTACCGCCAGCGGCGTGCTGCTGGTGGTGGCGATGATGGTGGTACTGGCAGGCGTGCGGGTGAAAACGGCGGCTGCGGAGTAAACTGACCGTAACATGGCGTTCTGCTGTTGGCAGAACGCCATGTTGCATCAGGAGAGGAGGAAACTGAGCCCGGTAAAAGCCACCATTCCGGCAATGACCGTGGCAAACAGGCTGCGGCTGAGTATGCCGACAAGCGTCGCCGCTGCCGCCGCGAGCAGCGAAATGCTCAGCCCGCCGGACGTGAGCGCGGGTTTGCCGACAAGCTCTGCGGCGATAATGGCCGACATAATGGCGGCCGGGATAAAGCTGAGCCACTGCTGTAGCGCATGCGGCATGCGAAAGCGCGACAACAGAAGAACCGGCACGGTCCGCATCAGGGCGGTCACCACCGCCGAGGCAATAATGGCGAGCAGAATATTGCGTTCCATTTTATTGTTCTCCCTTCGCGAACAAGCGCAGCCCCAGCGTGGCAAGGGTTGCGGAAACGGACGCGGCAACAATCACCACCACGCTGGTGTCGGTATGGCCGGCCATTAACAGCGTAATCAACACGGAGACGGCGATAGCAACAGTCTCCAGTAGCCGACGACGACTGGCGAACCACAGCATCAGCACCAGGCCGATAAACATGGAGACAAGGCTAAAGCTCAATCCTTCCATCAGCGCGGGCGGCAGCGCTGAGGCCAGACCGGCGCCGACGATGCAGGCGAGGATCCAGTTCAGCCACGCGGCGACGTTAATCCCCAGCATCCAGGCGAACGGGACTTTACCGTGCGTGCCGCCGTACTGCACCGCCACGCCAAAGGTTTCGTCGGTCAACAGTAGGCCGCTGAGGATTTTTTGTACCGTGGTGTGCTCGCGAAAGAAGACGCTCATTGCCGAACTCATCAGCAGATAGCGCAGGTTAACCAGCAGAACGCTGACCACCACCGACGCCACCTCCGCGCCCGCGGCCCATAGCGAGTAGAAGAGAAATTGTGCCGACCCGGCGTACAGCAGGCTGGCTAGCAGCGCCGTTTGCAGAGTGGTAAAACCAGAAAGTGTGCCGATGGCTCCGGCGGCAAAACCAATACTCCAGTAGCCGGGGATCGTCGGAAAGCAGGCAACCACCCCGGCGCGAAACTGTGCTCTGACCTCGTGAGGCGCTGAGGCCGTTGTTTTCATCAACATCCATTCTTCCCGTAATATAAAGCGTGATAATCATAAGCGTTTGTAGAAATACGATTATCATATGGCGGGCTTTCGCGCACGCATAAAAAAAATCCACGCGTCGGCGTGGATTTTGAGCTTGCGGCAGGGCTAGCGACGCGCCCAGCGTAGACTGTAGTGATAATGCGGCTGTTGCAGCAGATACTCCTCGGAAACGCTGGGGCTCCAGGAGTCGTCGCCGCCAACGCCCATATGGTAGCCATCAATGTTCAGCCAGCTTCCTGCTTCCTCAACCAGCAGGTGCCGGTGTGAGGTGTTATGCAACTGAGACTGACTGTAGCGACTGAGGTTGAACTGGAAATTGCCGCGCCAGAGGTTGGCGCCATATTCCAGACGTTGAGTACCGCAGCGCAGGCCGTTTTCGCTCGGGAAGACGTACGGCGTGTACATCTCAGCTAGCGGAAGCTGCCAAAGATCGTACTGGGCCGAGGCCTGACGATCGGGGTAGTTTTCATGCGGCCCCAGCCCCAACCAGCTGACCTGCGGCGCAACTTCCGCCAACTGGCAGGTCAGGCCGATGCGTGCCGGAGACGGCGTGCCGCGGGCGACGTCAACATCCACGTGAATTTGTAGTTCGCCCTGATTATCAATAATGTAAGTTTTGCGGCTGATAAACAGCAGATTGCCGTGCGCGAGCCAGTGATGCTCTGAGCGCAGCTGCACCGTCTGCGATTCTGTCAGCGTATCGGCGCTCAGGCTGACGGTACGGCAGGTCATGGTGTAATGACCGGCCGCTTTCCAGCGCTCAACCCAGGCATTGGGATCGATACGTGTCACTTCGCTAACGCCGATGTCGTTATCGAGCGGCGCGCGGGTGAATTGATCCTGCAGCGGCGTCAGCAGAACGTCCTGGCCGTGGCTGACCCACTGTGTCAGCAGGCCGCTGGCACGATCGAACTGCCACTGCTGCTCGCCGTGCGCAATCAAATAATGGCTATCGCTTTGCGTCAGTACCGGTGTTTTTCCTCGTGTGACGATGGATTCCGCGTAGAGCAGGCCCGGCAGTTGCCACTGCTCGCGGGCGCAGATGTGCCCGGATTCGCTCCAGCGGGTGGCGGCGTTCTGCCGCACTTCGACGTTCAGCCACACCTCGCCGCTGCGGGCGATCGTCGGCAGTTCCAGGGCGATCGTCTGTTTCCCCTGTGGGGCAATAGCCAGCGGTACACTGCCGCTGGCAAGCGATTCACCCTCGAGCTTCACCGTCCAGAACAGTTGCTCATTGTCGGTGTGACGGAACAGGTATTCGCTGGTCACTTCCAGCTGATTTTCGGCCACCAGGCGGAACTGGAAGAACTGCTGGGCGTAGCGCGCTTCATACAGCGACGGGTGTGGGGTGCGGTCGGCAAACACCAGGCCGTTCATGCAGAACTGACGGTCGTTCGGCGTGTCGCCAAAGTCACCGCCATAGGCGGAGAAGGTTTGACCGTTTTGATCGCGCTTGTTGAGCGACTGGTCGACCCAGTCCCAGATAAAACCGCCCTGCAAACGGGGATACTGACGGAAGGCCTGCCAGTATTTATGGAAACCGCCAAGGCTGTTACCCATCGCATGCGCGTATTCGCAGAGGATCAGCGGACGGCTCTCATCCGGCATGCCGACCCATTTTTTGATGGACCATTTTGGCACCGCCGCGAACGGCTGATCCTGGTCGACGCGGGCATACATCGGGCAGATGATGTCGGTGGCTGCACTGTTGGCACCGCCGCCTTCATAGTGCACAGGGCGGGAAGGATCGTTGGATTTGATCCAGCGATACAGCGCGTCGTGATTATCGCCATGCCCGGACTCGTTACCCAGCGACCAGATAATAATCGACGGGTGATTGCGATCGCGCTGCACCATGCGGGTGACGCGCTCGCTCATCGCCGGCAGCCAGCCCGGGTCATCGCTGAGACGGCGCATTGGCACCATCCCGTGGGTTTCGATATTCGCTTCATCTACCACGTACAGCCCGTAGTAGTCGCATAAACGATACCACTGCGGATGATTAGGGTAGTGGGAACAGCGCACCGCGTTGAAGTTATTCTGCTTCATCAGCAGGATATCCTGACGCATGGTGTCGATATCCATCACCTGGCCGTTATCCGGGTGATGTTCGTGGCGGTTGACGCCGCGAATCAGCAGCGGCTGGCCGTTCACCTTCAGCAGCCCGCCGCTGATTTCAACCTTTCTGAAGCCGGTGTCATAGGCTTCAGCCTCAATCAGCGTATCGCCGCGTTTGAGCAGCACGACGGTGCGATAGAGCGTGGGGACTTCCGCACTCCACAGCGCGGGCTGCGCGACCGGCAGGCGCAGCGTGGTACGATCGGCATAACCACCACGCTCATCAATGATGTCGCTGCCGAGCGGCTGCTCTGCTTCGCTCACCAGACGATCGTCTTGCCACAACTGCACGGCTATGCGCGTGTCGTGGGTGATATCGCCTTCAACGACCACGGTCGCTTCCAGCGTGCCGCGGCTGAATTCGTCGTTGAGGTGGGTAACCAGCTGAACGTCGCTCAGGCGAGCGGTCGGCTTATGCAACAGCGTGACGTCGCGAAAAATACCGCTCATTCGCCACATGTCCTGATCTTCGAGATAGGTGCCGTCGCTCCAGCGCAGCACCATCACCGCCAGGCGGTTTTCGCCGTTAACCAGCAGTTCACTAAGATCAAACTCTGACGGCAGCCGGCTGTCCTGCGCGTAGCCGACCCACTGGCCGTTACACCACAGGTGAAAGGCCGAGTTGACGCCGTCGAGGATAATGCGCGTCTGCCCGTCGGTCAGCCATTGCGGATTAACATTGAATGTGAGCGAGTAACAACCAGTGGGGTTATCCCGGGGGACAAACGGTGGATTGACCGGAATGGGATAGGTGACGTTGGTGTAAACAGGCGCATCGTAACCCAGCATCTGCCAGTTGGAAGGAACCGCAATGCCGCGGGCGTCCGGCAGATCGTGCTGTAACCAGCTTTCCGGTACCGCCTCCGGTCGCGTAAAGTAGCTGAACTGCCAGCAGCCATTGAGAAGTTGCCGCGACGGTGATACGGCGTCCCGGCGGGCGTCATCGACCTCGCGCCAGCTGGAAAAGGGCGGATGGGCGGCCAGCGCGTTGAGCTGGGTGACGGCGTGATTTTCCCAGTCGCGCCGGGCGAGTACGGCGGCCAAAGAGAGAGGTTGAGGGTTCATAGTGGTGGTTCCTTGATATATTTGCGATTCGCTCACAATTTTAACCACTATGTGAGGATTCCCGCTGCGTGTAAAGGATCATCGCGGGAGAGAGTGAAGGCAATCACAAATCATGGCCCCGAAGGCGGGGCGCAGGAGAGCGGTTATTGCAGGCGGGCAACCTGCCGGGCGAGGCGAGACAGTTCCTCTGCAAGCTGCTGCGGGCTGAGCGAATCAGACGGCGGTTTTGCGGTGGTTTTGCGCACTACCAGGCTGACCGGCAGTAATTCGGATACCGTCTCTTCCCCGTCGATCAGCGCCAGCAGACGCTCTATGCTGATTTTCCCTAACGTCCTGAAATCCTGTTTGATGGTGGTGAGCGGCGGAGTGAAGCAGGCGCTATCTTCCGTATCATCGTAGCCGACCACCGAGACGGCCCCGGGGACCGGCAAACCGTATTCGGAAAGTGCGCGTAGCGCGCCCAGCGCCATCTGATCGTTCGCCACCAGTATGGCCGTCGGGAGGGTTCCCTCGTTAAGCAGCCGGGTAACCTGCTGATAGCCCGATAGCGAGCTCCAGTCGCCGTGCATCACCGCCACCGGCATCAACTGATGTTGCGCAAGGCAAGACTGCCAGCCTTCAAAACGCAGCCGCGCCGAAATGGAGCTCAGCGGGCCGGACAGCAGGGCTATCTGCTGATGACCCCGTTCGAGCAGATGATCGACGCCCAGCTTTGCGCCCATTTGCGGGTCGAAAACAATATGGTGCGTGGTGGTTGACGGCGAGACATCCAGAAACAGCACCGGAATAGCCCCGCACAGCCGGACGATTTCCTGGGTATGTTCTTCTTCCATGGGAATATTGACCAGAATGCCGTCAACGCGCTGCGACAGCAGCTGGCTAATGGCGGCTTTGCTGGCCTCCAGCCCCGACTGTTCGGTCATGGCGATCGCCACATTAAATTGCAGTTCGCCCGCCCGCGACTTGGCGGCGGCCACAATCTGCGAGGGGGCATGCAGCGCCAGGTTGCTGGTAGCAAACCCCAGCGTATGGCTCAGTTTCCCTGCCAGCTGCTGCGCCATGCGGTTGGGAATATAGTTCAGCGCATCCATCGCCGCTTCAACCTTAAGGCGCGTTTTTTCGGATACGTGGGCGGCCTGATTGATGACCCGGGAGACAGTCTGATACGAGACGTTAGCGTGCTCGGCTACGTCATAGAGGGTGACAGACTTCGCTTTCATGCCGGGATTCCTCGTCATTTATCATGGTGAAGATGACTGTCAGGCAGCCAAAAATCGTTGGCATATCATAGCATTTGTTCGCGGGGGGCGCACGGTGGCGGGGCTAACCTACCGACGCACGATTTAATATTGCCCGACGTTTTGTCGCTTTAAGGACACTATCTTATGAGGGAAAAGTGGAATCTAAGAAATGGTAAAAGTCGTGTTATCCGTTGTGGTCTGTTTGCTGCTGAGCGGCTGCGCCACGATTGTCGGCGAGTCGACGCAGAGCGTGTATCTGGAAAGCAACCCCGTGGGGGCGCAATTTATTATCTCGGATAATCATGGGGTGGTGAGCGCACGCGGTGTGACTCCGCAACGGGTCACGCTGCCTAAATCGGATAACCGCTATTTTGGCAAACTCACCTACAACGTGACTTTTTTACAAGCGGGTTACTATCCGACGCTGGTCCCGTTGCAAACCCGAACCACCCACTGGTACACCTTCGGCAACCTCCTGTTCCTCGGCATCCCCGGCTGGTTCCTTGTTGACCCCTTCAACGGCGGAATGTACGCCATTTATCCGCAGCGCGTGAATGCGTTGATGCAGCCGTGCCCGCGCGGGCCGTGGCGCTATACGTGTGAATAGCATCCTGCACCGTGATGGCCGTTGAAATGGCGGGTTATTGTTGTCAGATAGAGGCTTCCGGTGCTCGCGCGTCGCTGGTAAAGTGAGCAACGCATAATACGATAATCAGAAGGGTATCAACGGTGAGCGCGCGCATTGACTACCAGATTGAGAAATACCGCTTTACGGAGGCGATGGAAAGCGAACGCCTCACGAAACAGTGGGCCGATGTGATGGCGGAATGTCAGGCCAGCGGGGCGGGAGCGGAAGAGCGTCTGCGTATTGCCTTGCTGAATGTGGATTACGTCACCAGCTTCGAACTGCCTTTCCGGCTGCTGCTGACGCGCGCGCCGCAGTTGATCGCCAGCGTGCGCGATGAGCTTGCGTTGAACCAGAAAAGCGCGACCTTCAACGGTAAGCGTTTTGGCTGTGTCTACAGCCTGAAAAGCGATCTCGCTGGCGTACCGGACGCCTTTCAATACCATCTCTCAACGCGTATCCGCCGAACCGACGGGGCGGGTAACAGCGAAACGCCCTATCGTGAAATCGCCCAGCAGGTAAAACACCCGCGCGAACGCCTGCGGCTCGCGCTGGAAAACAGGCTGGCGGTGACGGCGCTGGATGGATTGTTTTGGTTTGGCCTGCAGCGCATCGCCGCCGATGTGCAGCGGCTGCGCAAAGCGGGGATGCGTATCGCCACGTCGGAAATGGACGTTTTCGATACCTTAACCGGCACGACGCGGCGCGTGCCGGTTTATCAGCTTACAGCGATCTGACCTGCGCGGCGTTCTCCAGCCGCCTGATCGACGGAACCAGGCTGGCGCAGACGGTGGCGATCGCCACCGCGATGCCGGCAACCAATAAAACGTGGCTGTTGCCGTACTGCATCGCTAACGGCCCAGCGACCAGCTCGCCGAAAGGGATGGCAACAAACGATCCGACAGCGTCATAGGCATAAACGCGGGCGAGTTTTTCCGGCGGGATGTGTGTTTGCAGTGAATGGGCCCAGGAAACGCCGAACCGTCCAAAGGCGACCCCTGTCAGGAAGAAAGCGGCAATCAGCCAGCCGGCCGAGGCGCCCTGGCTGAGCAGGAGAATAGGAGCCGAACACAGCCCAACCAGCATGACGCCGATAAACAGATCCCGACGCGGCCGCCAGCGCAGGGCGATAAAGGTGCCGACGATCAACCCGACGCTCTCGGCTGCCACAATGATGCCCCAGTTTGCCCGGCCAAAGGTGGCGTCGGCTATCGCCGGGCCGAGCACCATCACCACGCCGCTGAATGCCGCGTTGATAATCGTAAACTGAACCACAATCGACCACACCCAGGAGCGACTGGCGAACTCTTTCCATCCCTCTTTTAAATCCTGCAGGATGTTGCTTTGCGAGGCGCTGACCCTGGACGATGCCACGCGAATCATAAAGTACAGGGGCGCCGCGGCGGCAAAGCCCATGGCGTCGATTGCCAGCCCCCAGCCGGGGCCGACCGAGCTGGCGAGGATCCCGCCAAGGGATGCGCCAATCACCGTGCCGCTGTAAATACCGAGCTGCACCAGCGCGTTGGCTTCGCGTAGATTGTGCGTGGGCACCGTCTGCGGAACCAGCGCCTGTGAGGCCGGTAAGGCGATCCCGGCGGAAGCCCCGTTGAGTGCGCCAAGTAGGGCCAGGCTTAACACCGTCGCGGAGCCATCCAGCACTGACCAGGCCACAATAGCCTGCGAAAGGGCGGCGACGCTGGATGAGTAAACCAGCACCCGGCTGCGCGAGTAGCGGTCGGCCAGGACGCCACCGATCAACAGAAACGCGACGTTGAGAATGGAGCGAGAGGCCACGACCATACCCAAATCAGAAACGCTTCCGCCAATATCGAGTACCGCGAAGGCCAGCGCAATCGGCGCCATACCGTTACCGAGGACGGTAAGCAAGCGGGCGGTGAACAGATAGCGGAATGCGGGGAAATGGTAGGCACGAGCTTTTTTATTATATGTATTCATTATGGCGATGAGTTCAGGGGTAGAAAGCGCTGTATAGACGGTCTGCGGGCCTTGAAGACGCGAGGAACAATGGATGTACGCATAATATCATGTAATTTGGGTACGGAAGGGCTGATTTATCGGCATCCTGCTGAACTTCACCGTTCCCGCCGGAGGGCGGCTCTGTAGATTCGGATACGGCTGATTTACTGTTATTATAAAAACGCACTAAAATCAGCAGGATAAATGGTGAGGATCCGCTTCCTGGCAAAATAACGTTCACTTAGACGCTGACGCTGAATGATGCGCCTTCTCGTTACATCCTGTTGCTCTCCATTTTGTGATCAAGTCTAAAAAACACACAACCTGCTCCTCTCCGTGATTTACCGCCATGCCGGTCGTGGATTACAGTAAATTTATAAATAAGAACATCGTTCTATAATGTAGAACAAAATAAACATTAAGGAGTATCCATGCAACCAGCAGTGCAGTTCTCAGGCATCATTCCCCCGGTTTCGACGCTGTTCACGCCAGATGGGCAATTTGATGCGAAAGGCACCGGCATATTAATTGACGACCTGATTGCCGCGGGCGTGGATGGGCTTTTCTTCCTCGGCAGCGGCGGCGAGTTTTCCCAGCTTTCAGTGGATGAGCGCAAAGCGGTTGCACAGTTTGTCACGGCGCACGTGAATAAGCGCGTACCGGTGCTTATTGGTACCGGCGGCACCAACGCGCGCGAAACGATCGCTCTTAGCCAGCATGCGCAAGAGTGCGGCGCGGATGGGATCGTGGTGATCAACCCGTACTACTGGAAAGTGTCTGAAGAGAATCTGCTGAACTACTATCAGCAGGTGGCTGATAGCGTCACGCTGCCGATAATTCTTTATAACTTCCCGGCGCTCACCGGCCAGGATCTTATGCCAGCGATGGTGAAGCGCCTGGTGGCGTCGCGCAAAAATATTGTCGGCATTAAAGATACCATCGACTCCATCGCCCACATCCGCAGCATGATTAACACCGTTAAAGCGGAGCATCCGCACTTCAGCGTGCTGTGCGGCTATGACGACCATCTGTTCAACACCCTCATGCTGGGCGGTGATGGTGCGATTTCCGCAAGCGTAAACTTTGCCCCGCAGCTGTCGGTTAATTTACGTCGCGCATTCCTTGATGGTGACCTCGGCACCGCGGCGAAAATTCACCAGAAGCTGGTACAGGTGCCGCAGATTTATCAACTGGATACACCGTTTGTGAATGTGATTAAAGAGGCGATGGTGCTGTGTGGGCGCGATATGTCGACCTGGACAATGCCACCCGCAGGCGTGCTGGATGACGCGCGCCGCCAGCAGCTAAAAGCGCTGCTGAAACGCCTTGAACTCTGTTGATTGGGAGAGCGAAAAAATGTCCATCGACACCATTTTCACGCCGCAGGATGAGCCATTCTATGCGGTGAAAACGCATGCCGCCGGGCCGCAGGGGGCGCTGCCGTTGACGCCGCAGATGCTGCTGGAGTCGCCGAGCGGCAATCTGTTTGGCATGACGCAAAACGCCGGAATGGGCTGGGATGCCAACAAACTGACCGGGCGTGAAGTATTGCTGATTGGCACTCAGGGCGGTATTCGCCACTCGGATGGTCGCCCGATCGCGCTGGGCTATCACACCGGACACTGGGAGATTGGCCTGCAAATGTCGGCGGCGGCGAAAGAGATTACGCGCCTGAGCGGCATTCCGTTTGCGGCATTTGTCAGCGACCCGTGCGATGGGCGCTCGCAGGGGACGCATGGAATGTTCGATTCGCTGCCTTATCGTAACGATGCGGCGATCGTTTTTCGTCGTTTGATCCGTTCACTGCCGACGCGGCGCGCGGTAATTGGGGTGGCGACCTGCGATAAAGGACTGCCCGCGACGATGATCGCCCTGGCGTCGATGCACGATCTGCCGGTGATCCTCGTGCCGGGCGGGGCGACATTGCCACCCACCTTTGGTGAAGACGCCGGGAAGGTGCAAACCATTGGCGCGCGCTACGCCAATAACGAACTGAGCCTGAAAGAGGCATCGGAACTGGGTTGTCGCGCCTGCGCATCGCCCGGCGGTGGTTGCCAGTTCCTTGGCACTGCCGGGACTTCGCAGGTGGTGGCGGAAGCCTTGGGGCTGTCGTTGCCGCACTCGGCGCTGGCGCCGTCGGGCCAGGACGTGTGGCTGGAGATCGCCCGTCAGTCGGCGCGAGCGGTGATGGCGCTGGATGAAAAGGGGATTACTGCGCGCGATATCCTGACCGATAAAGCGATTGTGAATGCGATGGTGGTGCACGCGGCCTTTGGCGGATCGACGAACCTGCTGCTGCATATTCCGGCTATCGCTCATGCGGCGAAGTGCACCCTGCCGGATGTCGCGCAGTGGAGCGCCATTAACCGTAAAGTGCCACGGTTGGTGAGCGTTCTGCCTAACGGGCCGGATTATCATCCCACGGTACGCGCATTCCTTGCGGGCGGCGTGCCGGAGGTGATGCTGCACCTGCGTCGGCTCGGGTTGCTGCATGAAGATGTGATGACGGTTACCGGGCAGACGCTCGGTGAAAACCTGGACTGGTGGGCGCGCTCCGAGCGCCGGGCGAAGTTCCGTCAGTGCCTGCGTGACCAGGATGGCGTGGAGCCGGATGAGGTGATCCTGTCGCCGGAAGGCGCCAAAGCGAAAGGGATGACATCAACGGTGGCCTTCCCGGTAGGCAATATCGCGCCGGAAGGTTCGGTGATCAAAGCCACGGCGATCGATCCTTCCGTTGTCGATGAAGACGGTGTGTATCGCCATACGGGCGCGGCGCGGGTATTTGTCTCGGAAGAGGCGGCGATCAAAGCCATCAAACAGGGGCACATCCAGCAGGGCGATATTATGGTGATCATCGGCGGCGGTCCGTCGGGCACCGGGATGGAAGAGACCTATCAGCTCACGTCCGCGCTGAAACATATTTCATGGGGGAAAACCGTGTCGCTGATTACGGACGCGCGTTTCTCGGGCGTTTCTACCGGCGCATGTTTAGGGCACGTTGCGCCGGAAGCGCTGGCAGGCGGGCCGATTGGCAAACTGCGCGATGGGGATATGATCGAGATAATTGTTGATCGCCTGTCGCTCAAAGGAAGCGTGAACTTTATCGGCAGCGCGGAGGGGCGTATGGGGCCGAAAGAGGGCGCAGCCGTGCTGGCGGAACGCGATCTGCATCCCGGTCTGAAGGCGCATGACTACCTACCGGACGATACGCGTCTGTGGGCGGCGTTGCAGGCGGTCAGCGGTGGCGCCTGGAAGGGCTGTATTTATGATACGGATAAAATTATCGAGGTGATTAACGCCGGTAAAAAAGCGCTGGGTCTTTAATTTATTAAAACCCATTTAAAATGCCGCTAAATAAATATATTTAGCGGCCAATAATCTATTTGTGGAAATATATTATCCTTTCCGGGAGGATTTACTGTTGCTGCTTTCTGGCAAAGTGAATCGTTATCACAGAAGTTAAAATACATAATCAATAAAGCAAAAATGATAATTGTTGCTGCATACCATCCTTTCTTACAACCGATCTTGTAATAATTATCTAATAAGCATGCGAATAAAGGGTGTATTCCTCACAAATGCACAGGCAGGTATTTTATTTTGTAGGTCCCAGCCATTCGAAATGAATTCCTCTCATATAATCTGGAGGTAGCAATGAAGTTAACCATGAAAGATAAAATCGGCTACGGGCTGGGTGATACCGCCTGCGGTTTTGTCTGGCAGGCCACCATGTTTTTACTGGCGTACTTCTATACGGATGTCTTTGGCCTGTCAGCGGGTGTAATGGGCACGCTGTTTCTGGTTTCACGCGTGCTCGATGCGGTAACCGATCCGCTGATGGGGCTGGTGGTAGACCGCACCCGTACCCGCTACGGCCAGTTCCGGCCGTATCTGCTGTGGGGGGCGATTCCATTTGGCATTGTCTGCGTATTAACGTTCTATACGCCGGACTTCTCGGCTAACGGCAAAATTATCTATGCCTCGATTACCTATATTTTACTGACCCTGGTTTATACCTTCGTCAACGTTCCATATTGTGCCATGCCTGGCGTGATTACCGCTGATCCGAAAGAGCGCCATGCGTTACAGTCGTGGCGCTTTTTCCTGGCGGCCGCCGGTTCATTAGCGATTAGCGGTATTGCGCTGCCGCTGGTTAATATTATTGGTAAAGGCAATGAACAGCTCGGTTATTTCGGCGCAATGTGTGTGTTGGGCGTTTGTGGCGTGGTATTGCTGTTTGTCTGTTTCTTCACGACTAAAGAACGTTATACCTTTGATGTGCAACCGGGGGCTTCTGTTAAGCAAGACCTGAAGCTATTAATGGGCAACAGCCAGTGGCGTATCATGTGCGCCTTTAAAATGATGGCGACGGGTTCCAACGTGGTACGCGGCGGCGCGACGCTCTATTTCGTGAAATACGTGATGGATCATCCTGAGCTGGCCACGCAGTTCCTGCTCTACGGCAGCCTGGCGACTATGTTTGGCTCGCTCTGCTCGTCTCGCCTGCTCGGGCGCTTCGATCGCGTCACCTCGTTTAAATGGATTATCGGTATTTATTCACTGATTAGCCTGAGTATTTTCTTTGTGCCGTCGGACAATATCGCGTTGATTTTCGCGCTGAATATTCTGTTCCTGTTTGTCTTTAACACAACGACGCCGCTGCAATGGCTGATGGCGTCCGATGTGGTGGATTACGAAGAGAGCCGCAGTGGGCGTCGCCTTGATGGCCTGGTCTTCTCGACGTATCTGTTCAGCCTGAAAATTGGCCTGGCGATCGGCGGCGCGTTGGTGGGCTGGATCCTCGCGTTCTCCAGCTATTCCGCCGGTAACGCCGTGCAGCCGGATAACGTGTTGACCACTATTAAAATTCTCTTCTGTATCGTTCCCGTCGTGCTCTACGTCGGCATGTTTACGCTGCTGTCGTTCTACAAGCTGAGCAGCAAACGGGTAGAAGAGATCAGCCAGCAGCTGCAACGTCAGCGTACCGCACCGCCTGAAACGCAACCTGCCGATGCCGCTGCGGCGGTGAACTAAGGAGAGCATTATGTACCAGATTGAAAACCCCATTTTGACCGGTTTCAACCCGGACCCATCGCTGTGTCGTGTAGGGGAAGACTATTACATCGCAACCTCGACCTTTGAGTGGTTCCCTGGTGTGCGTATTTACCACTCCCGCGATCTGAAAAACTGGTCGCTGGTCAGTACGCCGCTCAACACCGTGGCGCTGCTGGATATGAAAGGCGACCCGGATTCCGGCGGCATCTGGGCACCTTGTTTGAGTTACGCCGATGGAAAATTCTGGCTGCTTTATACTGATGTAAAAATCGTGGATTCGCCGTGGAAAAATGGCCGTAATTTCCTGGTCACCGCGCCGTCTATAGAGGGGCCGTGGAGCGACCCGATCCCGATGGGCAACGGCGGATTTGACCCTTCGCTGTTCCACGATACCGACGGGCGGAAATACTATATCTATCGCCCGTGGGGGCCGCGTCACCACAGCAACCCGCATAACACCATTGTGATGCAGGAATTTTTCGCCAACACGCAGAAGCTATCGCCAGAACGGACCACGCTCTTTACCGGCACGCCGTTGGGTTACACCGAAGGGGCGCATATTTATCGCCGCGAGGGTTACTACTATCTGCTGGTGGCGGAAGGTGGAACCAGCTATGAGCATGCGGTGGTGGTGCTGCGCGCTAAAACGCTGGCCGGGCCGTATGAGCTGCATCCGGACGTCAGCATGATGACCAGCTGGCATTTGCCGGAGAATCCGCTGCAAAAAAGCGGCCACGGCTCGCTGCTCGAAACCCATACCGGTGAATGGTATATGGCGTATCTGACCAGTCGTCCGCTGCATCTGCCGGGTATCCCGCGATTAGCAGCCGGTGGACGCGGATACTGCCCACTCGGGCGCGAGACGGGCATTACCCGCATTGAATGGCGCGATGGCTGGCCTTACGTAGAAGGCGGCAAACACGCGGCGCTCACGGTACCGGGGCCACGGATGACGGAGCAGGTGGCTTTAGGCTCGGGGGCATGGCGCACCGATTTCGACAGCGACAGGCTCGACCCGGAGCTGCAAACGCTGCGTATTCCGTTTGATGAAACGCTCGGTTCGCTCACCGCACGGCCGGGTTTTTTGCGCCTGTACGGCAATGATTCTCTGAACTCCACTTTTACCCAATCTACCGTGGCTCGCCGCTGGCAGCATTTCCGTTTCCGCGCGGAAACGCAGATGGCCTTTTCACCACGTCATTTCCAGCAGAGCGCCGGGCTAACCTGTTATTACAACAGTAAAAACTGGACGTACTGTTTTATGGACCGGGAAGAAGATCGCGGGCGGACGCTCAAGATTATTCAGCTCGATCACAACGTGGCGCACTGGCATCTTTATGACAACCCGATTCCGGTACCGGATGAGGTGGAAAACGTCTGGCTGCGGGTGGAGGTGGATGCACTGACGTATTGCTATCGCTATTCATTCGATGGTGAGAACTGGCAGACCATCCCGCTGACGTTCGAAGCGTGGAAACTCTCCGATGACTACATCGGTGGCAGAGGTTTCTTTACCGGCGCGTTTGTGGGGCTGCACTGCGAGGATATCAGCGGCGATGGCTGCTACGCTGATTTTGCCTCGTTCTCTTATCAGCCAGAAAGTTAACTGTCGGCTGGGCTAGCGCTCGCGGTAGCCCAGCGTTTTCGATAACCCAAGCCCGGCGTCGATCAGCATCTGGCGATAGGTTTCCAGACTGTCGTCGTTGACGCGTGATGTCAGTGTTGAGAGGCTTAGCGCCGCGATGACTCGCGACTCATGGTTCCAGACTGGTACCGCGATGCAGCGCACGCCCGGCTCGTTTTCTTCGTTATCCATGGCGTAGCCGTTGCTGCGGGTTTCTTGCAAAGCGGCAAGCAGCGAGGCGCGACTGGTAAGCGTGGACGACGTAAAACCCTGATACACATATCCCTCCAGTACGGCGGCACACTCTTCCTCGCTAAGCCAGGCCAGCAGTACCTTACCGATAGCCGTGGCGTGCACGGGCAATCGACGGCCAATGCGTGAATAGGCGATAGCCGCCTGCTTACCTTCGATTTTCTCGATGTAGACGCCTTCGTTACCGTCCAGAATACCCAGATGGGTGGTTTGTCCGGTTTCCTGAGACAGGGTGGTGAGCCAGCTTTTCGCTTTCTGGCGGATATCCATGGTGCCGACCACAAAGTGCCCACGCTCAACCAGTTTCATTCCCAGGCGGTATTTGCCGTTTTCCGGATTCTGATCGATGTAGCCATGAAGCTGAAGGGTTTTAAGAAGCGAGTGGAGGGTGCTTTTGCTCAATCCCATCTGTTTGCTGATTTCGGTAATTTTGAGTTCTGTTGCCTGCTCGTTAAACAGGTCGAGGATCTGCAAAGCGCGTTCAACAGACTGAATTATTGGCATAATTTCCCACCGTCTACGAAGAATTCTCCTTGCGTGAACGTACTATTTTCGTCGGGGAAAAGCAATGCCGGATAAACACAGCGTCACGCAAAGTGGCGACGCGCGGCTCTGGTGGTGTCATGTTCCCGTGACCGATTCGTTTTTATATATGCGTTAAATAGATAAAATATAAAAAAATCCACGCAATTGCGTGGATTTAAAGTTTATTTTCTGCTCTCCGGGACGGTAAGAGACCGCCAGAAATAGCAGATTATATTTACACGTTGAACAAGAAGTTCATCACATCGCCATCTTTAACGATGTAATCTTTCCCTTCTGCACGCATCTTGCCGGCTTCTTTCGCGCCCTGCTCACCTTTATAGGTGATGAAGTCTTCAAACGCGATGGTTTGCGCGCGGATAAAGCCTTTTTCGAAGTCGGTGTGGATTTTACCCGCAGCCTGCGGTGCAGTTGCGCCAACAGGGATGGTCCATGCGCGGACTTCTTTCACGCCAGCGGTGAAGTAGGTTTGCAGGTTCAGCAGTTCATAACCGGCGCGGATCACGCGGTTCAGACCCGGCTCTTCGAGACCCATTTCAGCCATGAATTCTTCACGGTCAGCATCGTCGAGTTCTGCAATGTCGGCTTCAACGGCGGCGCAAACGGCGACCACAACAGAACCTTCAGCCGCGGCGATTTCGCGCACTTTATCGAGGTATGGATTGTTTTCAAAACCGTCTTCGTTGACGTTGGCGATATACATGGTTGGCTTCAGAGTCAGGAAGCTCAGGTATTTGATGGCCGCTTTATCTTCGTCTGTCAGCGTTTTCAGCGCGCGCAGCATGCCCGCGTTTTCCAGCTGTGGCAGGCATTTTTCCAGCGCGGCCAGCTCGGCTTTGGCGTCTTTGTCGCCGCCTTTCGCTTTCTTCTGCACGCGGTGAATCGCGCGTTCACAGGTGTCGAGGTCGGACAGCGCCAGTTCGGTGTTGATGACGTCGATGTCGTCAGCCGGATCCACTTTGTTGTTCACGTGGATGATGTTGTCGTTTTCAAAGCAGCGAACAACGTGGCCAATCGCTTCGGTTTCGCGGATGTTGGTCAGGAACTGGTTACCCAGACCTTCACCTTTGGAAGCGCCTTTTACCAGGCCCGCGATATCAACGAATTCCATGGTGGTTGGCAGGATGCGCTGCGGTTTAACGATTTCCGCCAGCTGGTCCAGACGCGGATCGGGCATCGGAACAACGCCTGTGTTCGGCTCGATAGTACAGAACGGGAAGTTCGCCGCTTCAATACCCGCTTTGGTGAGCGCGTTGAACAGGGTGGATTTGCCTACGTTTGGCAAACCAACGATACCGCATTTGAATCCCATGTTTAAATCACCTTAATCTTTTGATATTCAA
>PPYF01241821.1_pt1 | contig 40731 bp, 36 predicted proteins | sample 1559871 | NCBI WGS metagenome assembly PPYF01 (sample SAMN08240021, study PRJNA423297) | Human gut metagenome, whole genome shotgun sequencing project.
CCCGTCTTTGCCGCCTCCCGCGCCCGCTTTTGATACTGCTTTTTCAAGCGGTGCTTGCGCCACATCCGGGAAACAGGGTTGCCGGACATTTCCGGGTGCTCCTGGGCGGCCATGCGGAAATGATAGTCCGCCGTGGCCTTGACATATTTGGACTCGGCCCGCTGGACAGCCTTTGCCGGGTGCTGCCGGATTTTCTTTTGCACAAACCGCTTGCCATGCCGCAGGCCGGACTCGCCCACCAGCTCGGAGCGGTGGGCCCCCTCGATCCCCACGTTTTCCTGTTCATTCTCATAAATCTTGCCATGCACAAAACCGTGGGCGGCCCCGCCAGCGGCCCGGCCTATCCGCCGCACCAGGCCGGGCTTTTTGGGCGGCTTCTGTTTTGCCAGCTTATCCTTTGCCCGTTCCAGCTTTTCCCCGCGCTCCTCCATGCGGAGCTTGGACGCGGCGGCCTGCTCCTGTTTGCTTTTCTGCCGGAACTTTGACTTGTGGACACTTTGTCCAGAAGTGCCGTTGTCCGCAGCCCCGGCACCCCCTGAGGAGCCGCCCCCAGCGGCCCCGCCAGGATCGGCGGCGCTCTCCCAGGAGCCGGGGCGCTCCCTGGGCTCCTGTTTGGGCTTATTCGGTTTTCGCTTCATTCTTCAAATCCTCCGGACGGGTAGTCAGCAGGTTATAGATCTCCCCACGGGGGAACCGATCCACAAAGGGGATCGTCACATCCCCATAGAACAGCAGGCCCTCGCCGGAATTGCTGTGGGTGATGTAGGAGAGCTGGTGCTCCGAAATGCCGAGCTGCTTTGCCAGAATAGCCCGGTCACTTTGGGCCTGGGACAGCAGGATCATAAAATCCGTGTTGTCCAGAATGGCCTCAATCTCCCGGCTGGCCAAAAGGTCTTTGACGTTCTGCGTCAGGGCCGAGGGGACACAGCCTTTCTTTCTCAGCATCTTCCACACGGCCACAAAGTAGCTGGCGGTAAGCGCGTCCCGGAGCAGGATATGGAACTCGTCAAAATAGCACCAGGTAGAAACGCCGCTGTGAAAATTCACATTGACCGCCGAAGTTACAAAGTCGTTGGTAACGTGCATGGCGATCTTGCGGAGGTTTTCTCCCAGCCCTTTGAGAACGATGCACACGATATGGGACGTGAGCTTTACGTTGGTCTGGTGGTTGAACAGGTTAAGGGAGCCGGTGCAGTAGAGCTCCAGGGCGGTTGCCACACGGCGGGCCTCCGGCTCCGGCTGCTTCAAAAGCTCCTCGTACAAGTCCTGGAGCAAGGGCGGCTTGCCGTCCCCGATCCCCAGGGCCATATCCCGGTACCCAAAATGGCCACGCTGAATGTGCGGGCGGAAAACCTTTCCACCCTTTCCTGCGCGGTGTCGCTTGCGGTAACTGAGAAGCCCACCTACGGGCTGACGTTTAGCTCCTCAAGCCCCGTGTTCTACCCGGCGCAGGACGAGCAGAACCCGGAAACCAGGGCGATCACTCTTAGGAACGCGGGCAACACCACCGTGACGCTGGCCGCGCCCCCCGAGGCAACGTACTGCACCATCAGCGGGTTCACAGAAGGGCAGTCGCTTGAAAGCGGGAAAACGCTTACCTTCTATGTCACCCCAAAAACGAACCTTGTACCCGGCACGTATCAGGAGAATATTATCATCCGGGGCATAGCGCCGGACGGCGGCATAGCCACCGGCACGCTGACCGTGGAGGTGCGAGTGTCCGAGGCAAACCGGAATGTGACATTTTCCACAAGCGGGTTGAACTTCGGCTATTGGCAAGAGGGCCAAACCCCACAGGAACGAGGCGTTGAGATCCGGAACAATGGCAACATCTCGCTAAGCCTGAAAGTGGAGCTGGATGAGGCTGTAGAAAAAGGCTTTACGTATGAGCTTCGGGCCGGCACTGACGCCACCCCGCCCGTGCTGCCGGCCCCACAGAACTATCAGGACAAAAGAAGCCTGTGGCTGTATCTTGTTCCGAAGGCAGGCCTGCCGGCGGGCGATTACAGCGGAAACGTCACGGTGAAAGACGCCTATTCGGGCGCCGTGCTGGGCACCGTTTCGGTGAGTTATTTTGCGCAGCAGGCGCAAATTGAGGTGACGGGGAAAGACGGCACCCTGCTGGCCACGGCCTCGGCCGGGAACAATGGCGCGGCCACGCTGGATTTTGGCGAGATGCCCTATGGTTACACCCCGGCGCAGTACTCGCAAGCGGTGACGGTGAAAAACACCGGCAACGTGGCGGTTGAGGTGGGGTATACGGGAGGATCGGACTGGCTTGCGTCGAGCGACAGTCTTTCTTCTACCCTGCAGCCGGGTGCAACGCGCACAATGACGTTTACAGTCCCGGCAGGAAAAGGGCTGGGCCAGCAGACACGTGAGCCGGGCACGGCGAGCGGTGGTAATATTTGGGTGCGAATGCAAAATGATGTTCAGGCTTTCGCCCGCGTGTATCTGGGCTATACGTTTACCGTGACAAAGCCCGCAACGTGGGGAGAATGGCTTTATGACGCAGATGCCCAAACCCTTACAAGGCTGAGCGACAACCTCACCCTGCAAAACGTCACGGCCGGCGGCACTTCGCTGACGATTGGGAAGCAGTACATCTCCCAAAGCACGGCGCTGGACCTTACCGGCGCCGTCACAGACGCCGACGGCACGCCCTACACCATCACCGCCCTGGGGGTCGAGGCATTCTGGGGTTGTGGTTCATACCTTACGGCCATCACGCTGCCCGACGGGCTGGAAAGCATTGGCAGATGCGCGTTCCAATCCTGCGCCAGCCTTACGGCCATCGAGATCCCGTCTTCGGTAACAAGCATAGGGGCAAGCGCGTTCAACGGCTGCACCAGCCTTGCGGCCGTCACGCTGCCCGAGGGGCTGCAAAGCATCGGGGTGGCTGCGTTCTGGAACTGCAGCGCGCTTACATCCATCGATATTCCGGCTTCGGTGACGAGTATATGCCGCCGCGCCGGATGCCAGGACGGTGACGGTGGAAAACACCGGCAACACCGAGGTGACGCTGGCGCTGCCCACGGCGCAGGGCTATGACATCCAGGCGGGCAGCGGCTTTGCAAATGGGCAGGCCACGCTGGCCGCGGGCGACACGGCCACGTTCACCGTGCAGCCCAAAACGGGCCTTGCGGCGGGCAATTATGCGCGTGCCATCAACGTGGCCGGCACAAATGGCGCAAGCGCCGTGGTGAACGCCGCGTTCACCGTAGAGCCGGCGCTGGCGCTTACGGCGCCTGCCACGCTTGCGGGCGGCGGCAAGCTTACCCTTACGGCCAACAAGGGGGCGGACAGCGTGGTGTGCACCACAGACGCCGCGTACAACCCCACGGCCGCCGCGGGCGGCACCACCTGGACGGTGACGCTGCCGCAGACGCCGGGCACCTACACGTTTGAGGCCACGCGCACCACCGCGTACGGCGGCACGGAAACGGCCACGTGCACCGTGACCGTAACGGAAAAAGCCGCCGAAACCGGCGGCCAGGAAAGCCAGAACACGGGCCGCAAGCAAAACCCCAAAACGGGCGTGTGAAAGCGGCGCATTGAAAACCAAAAAGGCGCAGTGCCCTGCAAGGCCGTGTTCGGCCAAAGGGCGCCGCGCCTTTTTTTGCGCGCCAAAAGGCGGGGCGGCAAAAACCCGCCGCCCCGCGCCGGGGTTCCGGGTTTTCGGTTTGCAAAACCCGCCCGGGCGTATTCTAAAAAACCTTCCGCACCTGCGCCAAAGCCACAAAAAAGGAACCCTGAAGACTCAGCACACGCGCTGAATCTTAAAAAAAGGCGCGTTTTGCTTTGGGCCAATTTTATGGTATACTGCAACCACAACACCGAAACCGCAAAAGGGGGGGGCAGCCCCGTGAGGCTGGATAAATTTACCGCCAAGGCATTGGGCCTCAGCCGCAGCCAGGCGCGCGAGACCATACGCGCCGGGCGCATTTTGCTGAACGGCGAAGTGTGCCGCGCGCCGGACGCGCACGTGCCCGAGGGCGCGGCCGTGGCGTGCGGCGAAACGCCTTTGTGCGCCAAACAGTTTGTGTATATCATGCTGGACAAACCCAAGGGCGTGGTAAGCGCCGCAGAGGATGCGCGCGACACCACAGTGGTGGACCTTGTGCGAGAGGCCTTCCCCCGGCGAAACCTGTTCCCCGCGGGCAGGCTGGATAAAACCAGCACCGGCTTTGTGCTGCTGACGGATGACGGCGCCTTTGCGCACGATATTCTGGCGCCCGGGCGCCATGTGGAAAAAGTTTACACGGTGCTGCTGGACACGCCCCTCACGCAGGAAATGATTTCCGGCTTTGCCGCGGGGGTGCAGCTGGCAGACGGCAGCCGCATGCTGCCCGCGCTGGCCCGGCCGGGCGGGCAGGGCCCGTGCAGCGCCGAGGTGGTGCTGCACCAGGGCGTGTATCACCAAATCAAACGCATGTTCGGTGTGTACGGCGCGGGCGTGCGCGAGCTGCGGCGCACGGCCATTGGCGGCGTTGCGCTGGACGCCGCCCTGGGCCCCGGCGGCTGGCGCGAGCTCACCGCGCAGGAACTTGCGCTTTTGCAGGCCAAACGTTCATGAAACAGACAAAAAACTTTCACATATGCCCTGTATAATAGGCTTTCAAGAAGGGGCCGGAACGCCGCTTCAAACGCCTTTTTCCAAAATACACAATAAACGCAATTGCTTTTTGTGTAAATATGTTGCAAAAGCCGGAAACATTGTGTAAAATAGAGAGTACAGCGAACGCGGATTGTTGAATTTCACAATGGCAGACAGCGGCGGGGCTTTTTTGTGCCGCCGCGTGCAGAAGGGAAAAGGGTTATCTATGGCGAACAGAGTGTTTCAGGGCGTGATTTATCAGATGAAAGATGCCATCGACCGTGTGGTGGGCGTTGTGGACGAGACGGGCACCATCATCTCCTGCACAGACCTCAACCGCATCGGTGAGGTGCGCGACGGCGTTGCATCCGAGCGCCTGGCGGCAGGCGACAGCTTTGTGCGCGACGGCTTTACCTATCATCTGTTCACGGCCAACAAGCGCAACGATTACGCCGTGCTGGTAGAGGGCACAGACGAGGCGGCGGGGCGCTATGCGGCGCTTCTTGCCATCAGCCTGCAGAACATCAAGCAGTATCATGACGAAAAGTTCGACAAAGCGAATTTCATCAAAAACGTGGTGCTGGACAATATCTTGCCCGGCGATATTTATGCCAAAGCGCGCGAGCTGCACTTTGCCACGGATGTCTCCCGCGTGGTGCTGCTTATCCGCGTCACCTCGGGCACGGATATTTCGGCTTACGATGTGGTGTCCGGCCTGTTCCCCGATAAGCAGAAAGATTTTGTGTTCAATATCTCAGAGAACGACACCGTGCTGGTGAAAGAGATTAAGCGCGGCATCGACCAGCACGACATTGAAAAGCTGGCCCTCTCGATTGTGGACACGCTTTCTGGTGAACATTACATCAAGGCCGTGGTGGGCATTGGCACGCCCATTGCCAACGTGAAAGACCTTGCCACCAGCTTTAAAGAGGCGCAGATTGCCATGGAAGTGGGCAAGGTGTTCGACACCGAGCAATCCATCATCAGCTATGACAACCTGGGCATTGCGCGCCTGATTTATCAGCTGCCCACCACGCTGTGCGAGATGTTCCTGAAGGAAGTGTTCAAGCAGGGCGGCATCGAAAGCCTGGACGCCGAGACGCTGTTCACCATCCAGCGCTTTTTCGAAAACAACCTGAATGTCTCCGAAACCAGCCGCGGCCTGTTTGTGCACCGCAACACGCTGGTGTACCGCCTGGAGAAGATCAAAAAGCTCACCGGGCTGGATTTGCGCGAATTTGACGATGCCATTGTGTTCAAGGTGGCGCTGATGGTGAAAAAGTATCTTTCGTCAAACCCCGCAAAATATTAACCATGCAGCCCTGCGGGGCGCATGCACACGGAAAAAAGCATACGGCGCGGAAAAGGCAAAGCGGCGCTGGAAGGCGCGCCTGGCCGAAAACCGTGCCGTGCTTTTATGGCAGGGGCTTTTGCCCACTTTACATAGGAGACTGGTTGCATGATCCGATTCGAACATGTCACAAAAGTGTATGAAAGCACGGGCAACGGCCCCGACATCACGGCCCTGCACGATGTGAACCTGCACATCCGCAAGGGCGAGTTCGTGTTTGTGCTGGGGCATTCCGGCGCAGGCAAAAGCACGTTTCTGAAGCTGATTCTGCGCGAAGAGGTGGCCACCGAGGGGCGTGTGCTGGTGAACAAAAACGACCTTTCCACCATCCGCCAGCGCGACATCCCCTATTTGCGCCGCGGCCTTGGCGTGGTGTTTCAGGATTTCCGCCTCATCCCCACCATGACGGCCTACGAGAACGTGGCTTTTGCCATGCGCGTCACCAATATCCCCGAAAGGCAAATCAAGCGCCGTGTGCCCTATGTGCTGAACCTGGTGGGCCTTGCGGGCAAGGCGCACAGCCTTCCGCAGGAGCTTTCCGGCGGGGAGCAGCAGCGCATTGCCCTGGCGCGCGCGCTGGTGCACTCGCCGCCCATCATTATTGCGGACGAGCCCACCGGCAATATCGACCCGGAGCTGAGCGTGGAGATTATGGAACTTCTGCAGGCCATCAACAGTGTGGGCACCACCATTGTGGTGGTGACGCACGAGCGGGACCTGGCCCAGCGCTTCCACAAGCGCATGATCGTCATTGACCACGGCGAAGTGATAGACGATGGCCTTGCAAGGGTGAGGGGGGCGCGCGTATGAATTGGTCCAGCTTCAAATATCTTGTCAAACAGGGCTGGCACAACATGGTGGCCAACCGCCTGATGACGGTGGCGTCGCTGGGCGTTTTGACGGCCTGCCTTGTCATCACCGGCATTGCGGGCATTCTCAGCGTCAGCGTCAGCAATTTTGTGCAAAGCCTGGGCGATAAGGACATGATTGAAGTGTTCATTTCCGATGAGGCCACCGACGAACAGATCGAAGCGTGGAGCCAGCAGCTGCCGCAGCTTGCAAACGTGGCCTCGTGCACGTTCATTTCCAAGGCGCAGGCCGTGGAGGATATGAAGGCGGAAATGGGCGAATATGCCGACGTTTTGCAAGACTATGAGGGCGAGGGCAACGAGGCAAACCCGCTGCCGGCTTCGTTTCGCATTTATGTGACGGATATTGCCCTTTTGAACGACACCGTGGCCGCCATTCAGCAGGTGGGCGGAGATTTGTTCTACCGCATCAACTCGCCCACAGAGCTGGGCGACATTCTGGTGCAGATGCGCCGCGTGGTAAACATTGCGGGCTGGGGGCTTGTGGCCGTGCTGGGCATTGTGAGCGTGGTGATTATTTCGAACACCATCCGCCTGACGGTGTTTGCACGCCGCAGGGAGATCAACATCATGAAATTTGTGGGCGCCACCAACGCGTTTATCCGCATGCCGTTTTTTGTAGAGGGCATGACGGTGGGCGCCCTGGCGGGCCTGATCTCCACCGTGCTGGTGGGCGGGGCCTATTTCGGCGCGTTGCAGGCCCTGGCACAGCCCAGCGCCATGTGGCTGGATGAATTTACCCAATGCCTGTACCCGTTCAGCGTGGTTATTCTGCCGCTGGCCGGCATCTTTATCCTGTTCGGCATGTTCATTGGCTCTGCCGGGTGCGCGTTCAGCATCCGCAAACATTTGAAAGTGTAACGGAAAGGGAACCTACCATGGCAAAACAGAAAAAACTGGTGCGAGTGGTGTGCGCCGTGCTGGCGCTTTTGATGGCGGCAACGCTGGTGCTGCCTGCGCTTTCGCGCGCGTTTGCAGATGATGAGACGCCGGCCGAAAAGCTGGAGCGCCTGCGCAAGGAAATTGCAGCGCTGCACGACCAAATTGAGGCCAGCGAGGAAAATGAACAGAACGCACAGCAGACAAAGCTGTATTATCAGCAGCTTTCCAACACGCTAAGCGCCCAGCTGGAGGCCCTGCAGGAAGACATTGACGTGCGCAAAAGCGACCTCGAGAAGAAAAACCTGGCCATTGCCCAGGCCGCCGAGGAGCTGCAGGCCGCCAAAGAGGCGTTTGAACAGCGCCTGCGCGGCATGTACGAGATGCGCTCTTCCAGCAACCTTTCCATCTTGCTGGGCATCGATGACATCAGCGACGCCATGCGCTTTGCCGAAAACCTGCAGCAGATTGCTGTCAGCGATAACCAGCTTATCACCGAGATGCACGACAAGCAGGTGAAGCTGGAAAACCAGCGCGAAGAAATTAACGCAGCGCTGGACGAGCTGAACGCCCAGCAGGAAGAGCTGGAGAACACGAAAACCTCTTACCAGCAGGCCATTCAGAAGGCGGACGAGACCGTCACGGCCGAGCAGGCCCAGCAGCAGGTGTACGAGGAATCGGAGGCAGAGCTGCAAGAGCAGTTCAAGCAGGCCCAGCAGGAATGGGCCGCGTGGGCGGGCTCTAACACGGGCAACAGCTATGTGCTGGGCGACGGGCTGGGCCAGTTTCAGTGGCCTATTCCGGGCTACACCACCCTCTCCAGCGATTTCGGCACCGTGCGCTATATCTACGGCGTGCGCGACGTGCACCGCGGCATGGACGTGCCGGCCCCGGCGGGCACGCCCATCTATGCGGCGGCAGACGGCGTTGTCTCTACCACAGCGCACTGGAGCTATGGCACCTGCGTGAAAATCAGCCATTCGCCCAGCCTTGTCACCATTTACGGGCACATGTCTGCCCGGGCGGCGGGCATCACGAACGGCGTGTTCGTCACCCAGGGCCAGCTGATTGGGTATGTGGGTTCTACCGGCAACTCGACGGGCAACCACCTGCATTTTGAGGTGAACGTGAACGGCACGCCTGTGTCGGCCTGGCCGTACCTGAACGGCGGCTGAACACCTGCCCTTTTGGGGAAAGGATGAGTTTATGAACAAAAAAATTACGGTGAACCTGGCGGTGGCCATTGCTATTCTTGCCATGACCGTCACGTTTGTCGTCACCATGATCCTGTCTACCCAGATTTTCAACTCTACGGTGTCCAGCGTGCGGCAAAAGCAGGTGATGTATAACAACATTGCCGAAATTGACAAAGCCGTGCGCGCCAACTATTACGGCGAAATCAACGACACCACCCTGTACGACATGATGGGCGCCGGGTATATGGCGGGCATTGGCGATGCAAACGCCGTGTACTACACGGCCGCACAGTACACCGAGTACAAGGGCATTCATTCCGGCCAGGTGGTGGGCGTGGGCGTGGATGTGGTGAAAGACACCACCACGGGGAACGCGCGCGTGGTGCGCGTTTATACCGACAGCCCCGCCCAGCAGGCCGGGTTTGAAAAGAACTGGATGATTACCAGAATTGGCGAAACCGATGTGCGCAACCTTACCCTGGCGCAGGTGAACAGCCTTTTGCGCGGCGAGGCGGGCACCACTGTCACCGTCACGGCCACCAACCTTGCGGGCGAGACGCAGACAGCCGAACTGCAGCGCCGCCAGTACGATATGCCCAGCCTTGAATATACGGTGCCCGAGGGGCAGACGTGCGGCTATGTGCGCATTTATACCTTCAACGGCAACACGGAAAAAGAGCTGGAGGCAGCGCTGGCGGCCATGACGGGCGGCGAGGCGCCCATTGACAGCCTGGTGCTGGACGTGCGCGATAACGATGGCGGCAGCCTGGCCGAGGCCATGGACGTCATTGACATGCTGTGCCCGGTGGGCACCATTGCCAGCCAGGAAAAGGGCGGCGAGGTGACCGTGCTGGACACCTCTGACAACCAGGAGGTAGAGCTGCCCATTGTGGTGCTGATGAATGCCAACACCGCCGCGGGCGCCGAGCTTTTGGCCGACAGCATCCGCATTTTTGAAAAGGGCAGCCTGGTGGGCACCACCACGGCGGGCAAGGGCAGCATTGTGTGCGAGCCCGTTGCCATGACAAACGGCTCGGCCGTGGCGTTCACGGTGGGCAAGCTTTTGGACCATAACGGCCAAAGCTTTGACGGCACCGGCGTGGCGCCGGATGTAGAGGTGCCTTTGACAACAGAGGAAGAGCGCAACTATTACAACTATACGGTGGACAGCGACCCGCAGATTGCCAAGGCCTTCGAGACGGCGTCGCTGCTGCTGAGCCGCATGCAGAACCAGACGGCATCGTCCGGCGCGGCCAGCGGTTCGTCCAGCACATCGGCCCCGGCCTCTGCCCCGGCCAGCGGCAGCTGAGCTGGCAAAAACAGAAAAGACGGCAAGCGCCGCGCACGTTGCCCGGGCCCTGCGGCCGCGGCCGCGTGTGCGGCGCTTTTTGCAGAAATGAGGTGCCTATGGAGCTGACAGACATCGCCGTCATCCGCTGCCTGTGCGCGGCGCACGGCTTCTCTTTGTCAAAAGGGCTGGGGCAGAATTTTATTGTGAACCCCGGCGTGTGCCCCAAAATTGTAGAGGCCAGCGGAATTGACGAGACATACGGCGCGCTGGAGATAGGCCCCGGCATTGGCGTGCTGACCAAAGAGCTTGCCCTGCGCGCGCGCAAGGTGGTGGCCATTGAGCTGGACGCCCGCCTGCCCGCCCTGCTGGCCGAGACGCTGGCGGGCTTTTCCAACATCCGCGTGGTGCAGGGCGACGCTTTGAAGCTGGACCTTGCGGCCCTCATCCGGCAGGAATTTCCGGGCATGAAGGTGGCCGTGTGCGCCAATTTGCCGTATTATATCACAAGCCCCCTTGTGATGAAGCTGCTGGAAGACAAGCTGCCGCTGCAGCACATTACCGTGATGGTGCAGAAAGAGGCGGCCCAGCGCCTTGCCGCCCTGCCCGGCACGCGTGAGGCGGGCGCGGTAAGCTATGCCGTGCACTATTACGCGCGCCCGCAGGTGCTGTTTCAGGTGCAGCCGGGCAGCTTTTACCCGCCGCCCAAGGTGACAAGCGCTGTGCTGCGCCTTTCGCTGCACACGGCGCCGCCCGCGGCGCCGCAAAGTGAAAAAGCCATGTTCCGCACCATCCGTGCGGCGTTCAGCCAGCGGCGCAAAACGGCGGCCAACGCTGTCAGCGCGGGGCTGGGCCTGCCCAAGGCAGATGTGGCCGCCGCGCTGCAGGCTGTGGGCGCACCGCCCGCCGCCCGGCCGGAACAGCTGACGCTGGAACAGTATGCCGCGCTGAGCGACCTTCTGTTTCCTTCGCAGAATGGCGCCGCGGCGCACCTGTAAAAAAACGCCCCTCACGGCCTGCGCATACAGCAGGCCGTGAGGGGTGCTTGTGCAATGTGGCGCCTGGCGGCGCCTGCCTTTGGCTATGCTGCCTTGTACGGCGTGTTTTGCGGAATGGCAAGGCCGATGCTTTCCAAAACAAGGTCGCCGTCGCCGCTTTCCGGCAGGTAATATACGTCCAGCGCCCGGCCGTCCTTCCCGGGGAAGTTGGCCTGCAGGGTGCGGGCCACGCTGTCCAGAAACGTGAGGCACATCTGCCCGGCATCGTACATGTGAAACTCGTCCTTCTGCGGCTCTGGCGGGCCGGCAAACAGCGCGCTTTGCTGGGCAAAACACACTTTCACAAAGCCGTCGCCCTGCTCCACCGGGCTCGCCAGGGTGCAGTCCCACCCGGTTAGCTGGCCAATGGCGGCTATCACGTCGCCCGGCTGCGCGGGGGCAGGCACAGAGGCGGTGTATTGGGCATAGGAATTGCCCGTGCCAATATACAGCAGCACTTCGGCCTCTTCGGCACCGCCGGCCGCGCTTTGGGGCGCGGCGCTTGGGGCGGGCACACTTTGGCTTTGGGGCGTGCCTGGGGCAGGCGCGCTTGTGCCAGAGCTGGCCGGTGCCGCGCTGCACGCGGCCAGGGCAAGGGCCAGCGCCGCGGCCAGGGCACCGGCAGGCAGGGTGTGTCGTTTCATTTTTGTTGCCTCATTTCCCAAAGGGCATCTGGGCCGGGCAGGCTGGCTCGCCCGGGCGCGTGCGCCTTTGCTTTGGTTCCATCATACCCCATGCACGGGCGTATGGCAAGGCCCTGCGGCCTGTACGGCCCGGCGCCCGGGCGCCGATACAAAACTGATACATCGTGCGTATAGTATCAAACTGGCAAAAGCCGGCCCCCCTGCGGGCGGCCGCAGGGAAAACCAGAAAAGAAAGGCGGGCGGCGCGTTATGAACCGCATTTTGATTGTAGAAGACGAAGAGGCCATCTCGGGGCTGATTGCCATGAGCCTCGAGCGCGTGGGCTATACCTGCGAGGCAGTGAACGATGGCCTTGCGGCGGCCGACCGCATTGAGCAGAACGCCTATGACCTTGTGCTGCTGGACATCATGCTGCCCGGCCTGGACGGCTACGAGCTGCTGGAATACCTGCGCCCCACGGGCACGCCGGTCATTTTCATCACGGCCAAGGGCAGCTTGGGCGACCGGGTAAAGGGCCTGCGCCTTGGCGCGGACGATTACATTGTAAAGCCGTTTGAAATAGCCGAGCTGGTGGCCCGTGTAGAGAGCGTTTTGCGGCGCACCGGGCGCGGCGGGCGCATACTGCGCGCGTGGGACGTGCAGCTGGACGCCGTGGCCCGCACGGTGACAAAGGCGGGCGAGCCCGTGGCCCTTACCCCGCGCGAGTTCGACCTGCTGGAACAGCTGATACGCAACCGCGGCGCCGCGCTGTACCGCGACGCCCTGTTCGAGCGCGTGTGGGGCGGCGAGATGGGCCCGGACACCCGCACGCTGGACCTTCACATCAACCGCCTGCGCAAAAAACTGGGCTGGCACGATAAGATTACCACGGTGTACAAAGTGGGCTATAAGCTGGAAAAAGAGGAGGCCAGGCGTTGAAATTTGCGCAAAGGCTGTCGTGCGCTGTGCTGCTTTTGCTGGCAGGCGTGTTTTCGCTGGGCGGGTTTGTGCTGGTGTATATCAATGCGGCCGATATGCTGCGCCAGGCCGCGGCCCAGGTGGAACAGTGGCACCGCATGCAGTATTACACGCTGGAGACACAGGTGCTGGGCATGATGGCGCGCGGCGAGGACGTGACGGACGACGCCCTGCTGGAGAGCGCCATGCGCATTGCAGATTTTGGCGAGGACGGCAGCCAAAGCGGCATCTGGCTGGAAAACTCGGACGGCATAATGCTGTTTTCGTCGCTGGGGGCGGCGGCTGCCGAAGCCAGCGCAAGCGTGGGGCCAATTGGCGCGCAGGAATATTACCTGCGGCGCGCCCAGGGCAACACCTACCTTCTGCTGGAAAGCACCATCTCGGCCCCGAACAAAAGCTACCGCCTGCGCACGCTGAGCGATGTGACGGGCGTGTTTGTTGCGCGCGACAGGCAGCTGGCCCGCTTCTGGTGCATGGAGGCGGGCGCCCTGGGCGTGTGTGCCCTGGCCATTGTGCTGCTGACAAAGCGCATGACGCGCCCGCTGGACGAGCTGTACGGCGCCTCGCGGCGCATTGCGCGCGGCGATTACAGCGCCCGCGCCGAAGTGGCCACGCAGGACGAGATAGGCAGCGTGGCCGAAAGCTTCAACGCCATGGCCGCGGCGGTGCAGAAAAATGTCGATGCGCTGGCGCTTAGCGCGCGCCAGCGTGAAGAGTTCATGGGTGCGTTCACCCATGAACTCAAAACCCCCATGACGGCCATCATCGGCTATGCAGACACCCTGCGCACGCTGGAGCTGGACCCCGAGGGCCGCCGGCGCGCCGCGGGGTATATCTTCAGCGAGGCAAAGCGCGTGGAGGCGCTGAGCGGCAAGCTGCTGGCCCTGCTGGGCCTGGCCCAGAAGCCCGCCGCCCTGGCCCCGGTGCAAATGGACCGGGTGCTGCGGCAGCTTTCCGTCTCGCTGGCGCCCGTGCTGGGCCCCGTCAAGCTGGACCTTCGCGGGGAAAAAGGGCTTTGTGCCCTGGGGGATGAAGACCTGCTGGTAGACCTTTTGTACAACCTGGTGCACAATGCGCAGAAAGCGGCCCCCAAGGACGGCATGGTGCATGTGCTGTGCACGCGCGCGCCCGGCGGTGTGCTGCTGTGTGTGCGCGACACGGGCTGCGGCATCCCGAAAGAAGAGCTGTGCCGTGTGACAGAGCCGTTTTATATGGTGGATAAATCCCGTGCGCGCAAAGCGGGCGGCAGTGGCATGGGCCTTGCCCTTTGCCAGAAAATAGCCGCGCTGCACGGCGCACAGCTTTGCATTGAAAGCCAGGTGGGCGTGGGCACGCGCGTGTCGTTTACCCTCAAACCGGCAAAGGAGGTGCCCCGCGCATGAAACACAGCCATTCGCATTTTGCCCGGCTGCGCGCGGGCTGGCAAAGCCGGGCCGTGCGCACAGTGGTTGCCACGGGCGCGCTGGCGCTTGTTATCAGCGCGCTGCCCATGCTGGCCCTGCGCCTGACGGACATTGGTTTGTTTACCGCGCCGCATGCGCGCACGCAGGCCACGGGCGTGCTGAGCCCAAAAGGGGATGACCTTTACCTTGTGCGTGCGCTGGCCCAGCGGCGCCAGCAGGCGGGCGGCGAAAGCGAAGCGCCCTACGGCGAAATGGACATGGGCTATGAGGGGCAGGCGCTGATGGCCTCTTATCTGGACGAGATGCAGGCTGCAGGCGTGCTGCCGCAAGAGCTGACAGAGGCCTTCCGCTATGCCGCAGAGAGCGGCACAGCCGTGTACACCTATCAGGCGGACGGTGCGGGCTTTCTGACGCTGGCCCTAACAGAGCAGGAGATAAACAGGCGCCTGTACGAGCTGACGGTGGAAAGCCACACCGGCAAAGTGGTAAGCGCGCGCTTGTGGATGTGGCACCCCTTTGACGTGGCCGCCGCCCGGGCGGACATGTTGCGCGCCTATTGCGAATATCTGGGCCTGGATATGCTGGAGGATTGGGCCGCCTGCACCGGCACCTATTACGGGGAAGAGGCCATTTATTCTGCGAACGGCGAGACGCTTGTGGCCGCCAGCACGGTGTGGGACGATGTTTTGGGCGACCAATATCTTTTGCTGGATGCCCGCGTGCTGCCCGCAGACCAGTATGACGCCCTGCAAAGCGCCTATGCGGCCAAGGAGGCCGGCGGCGCCCTGGCCCCGTACCAGGGGCTTCAGCGGCTGGGCAGCACGGCCCAGCCGCTGGATGAAACGCGCTGCCTGATACTACCGGTGGATACAGGCTATGGCACCCTGCTGACCGTGCTGGATAAAACCACCATGCAGCAAAGCGTGCTGTGCGCAAAGCCCGGCTGCGCGCACACGCCACAAAGCGGATGCCCCGCCCTTTTGCAGCCGGACGGGCTGCACATTTTTGCGCGGGCCGGGCGCGTCTACAACTTGTGCTTTGAACCCGAAAGCGGCACGGGCAGCTATGTGCTGCGCGCGATGACGCCGGATTTTTCCGCCTGGGAAGAGCTGGCGCGCACTTCCGCGCAGGAGTATGAGGCATACAGCCAGATGGCCTGGTATGCCGGCGGGGACATGCTGTATGGCTTTTTCTGCACAGATGCCGCCGGCCTTGAGACGCAAAGCGCCCTGCTGGCCATGGAGCTGGACGGCGGCACGCCGCAGCAGGTGCCCGTTTCGCCGGGCACCAAGGTGCTGGGCACCTGGAACGGGCTTTTTGTGTGCAGCCGCACGGTGCCGCCCGCGGCTGTGGCGCAGCTGCGGCCCGGCGCGCTGGAAGAGACCTACCGCGAGGCCGAGTACAACGCCACGGGCACAGAGATTTTTCTGAAATCGCCCGTCACCGGGGCCGAGCAGGCCGTCACGCTGCAGCAGTGGACGATGCCGGAGGGCGGTTGTGTCATTGACGGCGACACGCTGTATTTTGTGGCGCCGCAATACTATGCCGATGCCGAAGGCGGCTACCCATTGGCGCAGCTGCGCGGGCTGATGGGCATTGACCTGCGCCTGCGGGCCGCACAAAGGCTTTACAACCTTGCAGATGCCGAGATTGTCCCGCTGGAAGATGCGTATGGAGGCTATACCCCTGTCTATGGCGAAAGCCGCCAGTGGCTGTTCCTTGCCACGGGCCAGCGCATTCCGGCCCCGGCCGGCGCGCAGTATACAGACCCATACGGCATGCAGGCAGATTGGACCATTGCGGGGCAGTGGGGCGAAGACCTGGTGGTGATAGACCGCGCCGGCCTTTTGGAGAGCGGCGCCTACTGGCAGGGCTTTGCCCTGATTCCCGCCGAGATGTTCTGGGCCGGGCACACGCAGGCCGCCATCCCGTTTGAAATAAGCGCCGCCCTGCTGAATGCGGCGGCCGCAGCCGGGGAGGCCTGGTGGTGACGCCGCGCCCCGCCTGCCGGCCCTGCCTTGCCCCTGCGGCCCTGCCGCGGCGCCCGGCCGCACACCCTGTGCGCGGCGCGCCGCAGCCGGGCCGTTTTTCTGTGCGCTTTTCGTTGCACACGGGGGCAAAAACGAGTATAATAGCCATATATGTCTTTGTAAGCTGGGGGCGAAGCCGTGCATTATCTGGACAATGCGGCCACCACTGCCGTGGCGGACGCCGTGGCGGACGTGGCGTGCCGCGTGCTGCGCGAGCATTTTGCAAACCCCTCTTCGCTGTATGCGCCGGGCGCGCGCAGTGAAGAGGTGATAGAAACGGCGCGCGAGGCCGTGGCCGAAAGCCTGGGCGCGCGCCCGGGCGAAGTGGTGTTCACAAGCTGCGGCACCGACGGCGACAACATGGCCGTGTTCGGCGCGGCAAAGGCCCGCAGGGCCTGGGCAGACCACATTGTGGCCACCGGCTACGAGCACCCCGCGGTGCAGAACGCGGTGGCTGCGCTGCAGCAGGAGGGCTGGCGCGTGACGCTGGTGCAGCCGGACGGCACGGGCTGTGTATCCCTGCAGGCGCTGGTGGACGCGGTGGGCCCCAAAACGGCGCTTGTGGCGGCCATGCACATGAACAACGAGGTGGGCAGCGTGCTGGACGTGGCGGCCCTGGCCGCGCGCGTGAAGCAGAAAAACAGCCGCACCTTTGTGCATGTGGACGGCGTGCAGGCCTGGGGCAAGCTGCCGCTGCGCCTGCGCGAAACACAGATAGACAGCTATGCCGTCTCTGGCCACAAGGTGCATGCGCCCAAGGGCGTGGGCGCCTTGTATGTGCGCAGCGGCGCAAACCTTGCGCCCGTGTGGCGCGGCGGCCATCAGGAGCGAGGCCTGCGCCCCGGCACGCAGAACACGGCCTTTTTTGCGGCGCTGGGCCAGGCCGCGCAGATGCTGGATGTGGCGGCCATGAACGAGGTGTGCGCCGGGCTGAGCGCGCGGCTGTGGCAGGGCCTTGCGCAGATAGAGGGCGTGGTGCGCAACAGCCCGCCAGGCGGGCACCCGGCCATTGCCAATTTTTCCGTGCCCGGCATTCGCAGCGAGACAATGCTGCATTTTCTGGAGGCGCGGGACGTATATGTCTCAAGCGGCTCGGCCTGTTCCAAGGGCGAGGCCAGCCACACGCTTTCGGCCATGGGCCTGGCGAAAGAGCGCATTGACAGCGCGGTGCGCGTGTCGTTTTCGGCGCACAGCACGCCGGCGGATGTGGACGCGCTTTTGGCCGGCGTGGCAGAGGGCGTAAAAAGCCTTGCGCGCGCCCGCCGCTGACGGCCGCTGTGCGCAGATGTAAAAACAGAAACGAGGAAGCTTGCATGAGGGAACTGATTCTCGCTTACCAGGGCGAGATGGCGCTGAAGGGCCTGAACCGGGCCACATTTGAGAGCATTTTGGTAAAAACCATGCGCCGCAGGCTGAAAAGCCTGGGCGATTTCAAAGTGTACAAGGCGCAGAGCACCATGTATGCCGAGCCGCAGGACGCCACGGCCGCCGCGCATATGGACGAGGCGTTCGAGCGCGTGAAGAAGATATTCGGCATTGCGGCGGTGAGCCGTGCGGCCGTGTGCGACAAGACGTTCGACAGCATTTCCGCCACTGCGGTGGAATACCTGCGCGGCGTGCTTTCGGGCGCGGCCACGTTCAAGGTGAGCGCCAAGCGCTCGGACAAGGCCTTTCCGATGAACAGCATGGAGATTGGCCGCGAGCTGGGCGGCGTGCTGCTGGCCGCCTACCCGCATTTGAAAGTGGACGTGCATGCCCCGCAGGTGAATGTCACCGTAGAGGTGCGCGATTTTGCGGCCTATGTGCACGCGGGCAAGCAGCCGGGCGCGGGCGGGCTGCCGGTGTCTACATCGGGCAAGGCGGCGCTGATGCTGTCTGGCGGCATCGACAGCCCCGTGGCGGGCTATATGATGGCAAAGCGCGGGCTTTCGCTTACCTGCATTCATTTTGCAAGCCCGCCCTACACCAGCGAGCGCGCCCGCATGAAGGTGCTGAAGCTGGCCAAAGAGCTTACGCCCTACACGGGCAATTTGAACGTGTATGTGGTGCCCTATACCAAACCGCAGGAATATATCCGCGACAATGCGCCGGACGTGCTGTTCACCGTGTTGATGCGCCGCAGCATGCTGCGCATTGCAAACATTCTGTGTGAAAAAGAGCAGGCAAAGGCCATTGTCACCGGCGAAAGCCTGGCCCAGGTGGCCAGCCAGACGCTGATGGCCCTGGCCTGCACGGACGCCGCGCAAAGCCTGCCCATTCTGCGCCCGTGCATTGGTATGGACAAAACCGAAATCACCGACATTGCGCGCCGCATTGGCACGTTTGAGACAAGCATCCTGCCCTATGAGGATTGCTGCACCATCTTCACCCCGCCGCACCCCAAAACAAAGCCCACGCTGGCTGAAGTTGAGGCGGCCGAGGCCGCCATGCCCGCCCTGGCAGAGCTGGAGCGCGCGGCCGCTGCCGAAACGCCTGTGGAGGCCGTGTGCCTGTAAGCGGCGGGCAGACGCAAAGCGGGCGGCGCGGGGCCAAAAGGCCGCGCCGCACCGAAAAGGGGGAATGGCCATGACGGCAGAGATTATTGCCGTGGGCACCGAGCTTTTGCTGGGTGATATTTTGAACACGAACGCGCAGTTCCTTTCGCAGCAGCTGGCGCAGCTTGGCATCACCGTGCACTTCCAAAGCGTGGTGGGCGACAACCCCGCCCGGCTGGAAAGCGTGGTGCGCCTTGCCATGCAGCGCAGCGATTTGCTGGTGTTCTCTGGCGGGCTTGGGCCCACGGATGACGACCTTACCAAACAGACGGTGGCGCGCGCCTTTGAAGATGAGCTGCGCTTTGACGAAGAAGAGCTGGCCCGCATCCGCGCATTTTTCGCCGCCTGGGGGCGCACCATGCCGCCCAACAACGAAAAACAGGCGTATGTGCCCGTGCGCGGCCGAAAGCTGCACAACGCCAACGGCACGGCGCCGGGCATGCTGTTTGAGGCAAAGGCGGGCGGCAAGTGGGCCGTGCTGCTGCCCGGCCCGCCCGCCGAGCTGCAGCCCATGTTTTTGAACGAAGTGAAGCCCTGGCTTGCGGGCCTGACAGACTGCGCGCTGCACTCGCTTGTGCTGCGTGTGGCGGGCATTGGCGAAAGCCACCTGGAGGGGAAAGTGGCCCACCTGCTGGCGGGCGAAAACCCCACGGCGGCGCTGTATGCCAAAACGGGCGAGGTGTTTATTCGCATTACGGCGAAGGCGCAGGATGCCGCTGCCGCCGGGGTCATGTGCCGCGCGTTTGCGGGCGAGTTTTATGCCGTGCTGGGTGACGCCATCTACGGCGAGGACAGCGAGACGCTGGCGGCCGCCGCAGTGCACGCGCTGCAGAAAACGGGCGCCACGGCCGCCACGGCCGAAAGCTGCACGGGCGGGCTGGTTAGCGCGGCGCTTACCGATGTGCCGGGCGCAAGTGAGGTGTTTGGCTTTGGCGCCTGCACCTATTCCAACGAACAGAAAATGCGTGTGCTGGGCGTTTCGGCCGAAACGCTGCGGCAGTATGGCGCCGTCTCGGCCGAGACGGCCGCCGAAATGGCGCAGGGCGTGCGCCGCGCCGCCGGGGCCGACTTTGGCATTGGCATTACCGGCATTGCCGGGCCGGGCGGCGGCACAAAAGAAAAGCCGGTGGGGCTTGTATTTCTGGCCGCGGCATGCGAAAATAAGGTGTATGTACAAAAACTGCTGATGGAAAACCGCACACGGGGCACCGTGCGCCAGTTTTCTGCCAAATATGCGCTGGAAATGCTGCGGCGGCTGGCACTTTCCCTGCCGCAGCCCGGGTGCGAGGCGTTTGCGCCCGGCACCCCCGCGCACCTGGGCGGCGCACAGGCGCCGCGCGACGCCTGACAGGGATGTTCAAATTCTCGTTTGGAGGACGCTACTATGGATAAAAATGTGGAAAAACAGCTGATTGTGCGCACGTTTGAGCCGGACATGGCCGTGCTGAAACAGGTGGCAAAGCAGATGAGCGGCATGCAGGACGTGGCGCTGAACCTGTTTGGCCAGGCGGGCGAGGTGCTGATTGTCATCACCGCGCGCGCCCATGCCCCCGCCGCGGCCACCGAGCTTACCGAGCGCATTGCCGAGCGCTTTGAAATGGCCCTGGGCGACGCGGCATACGGCCGCGGCAAGGGCAGCGTGGCCTATTTTGCCGCGGGCGAGCTGATGCAGGCCGAGGCGCTGGTGGCCGCGTCCGACCCAAAGACAGGCGGCCTTCTGGGCGAGGAATTCTCGCACACAAAGCGTGGCTCGAATGTGTTTGACTTCGGCGATTCCAGCTATCAGGATTCCCGTGTGGCCGCGAAAATCAAGGCCATGGCGGCAAAGAACTGCGACGCCACCTACCCGCCTCAGGTGGCCGCCGCGCGCGCCGTGGCTGCGGCCAAGTGCTCGAAGGCGGAGTTTGGCGTCTCGGTGACGGGCCTTGGCAAGGCAGGGCGGGACGTCTATATGGCAGTGGCCTATGGCAACCGCGTGTATGTGCGCCGCTTTGCCCAGACGCCGGACGCAGGCAAGCGCTGCGCCCTGGCTGCGCTGGACACCATCCGCCGCATTCTGCAGGGGGCAGACACGCCCGCCATGCGTGTGTTCAAGGCCAACAGCGATTTTGACTGGGACGCCCCCGAGACGGCCCGCCAAAAGGGCCGCCCCGCGCCTGCGGGCGGCGGCAAAAAGGGCAGCGGTATGCTGGCGCCCATCATTGTGCTGGTGGTGCTGCTGATTGCGCTGGGCATTGCCGTGTGGTATTTCTTCACCCACTTCACCCTCACCTCAGAGCCCAGCGTGCCCGCGGGCGGCTCCAGCTTCTCGCAGTCTGTTGCAGCGGGCAGCGGCAGCCTGCCCGCCAGCACCTCGCAGGCCGGCAGCGATGCGGGCAGCACGTCGCAGGCGCCCGCCCCGGGCTCGCAGTCTATGTCTTTGGGCGAAGACGGAGCCTATCATCCATTTGGCTGAACCCTCTGAAGCAAAGCGCCCCTTCCCGGCCGGGAAGGGGCGCTTTTTTCTGTTTATGCCTCCGCGTTTTGGGCGGCGCGGCGTGCCTCGGCCTCGCGCCTGGAAAACACACAGCCGCAGTAATCCTGCCGGTACATGCCGTATTCGGCGCTCAGCGCCGTGGAACGGCGAAAGCCGTCTGCCTTTTTAAAATCAGAGGGCAGCCATTTCACGCCGTACTCTTCCGCAATGGCCTGGCCCAGTTCATTTAACTTGGCGGCATTTTTATGCGGGCTGACAGACAGCGTGGTGCAGAAGTATTCGCACGAAAGCTGCTTTGCCAGCGCCGCGGCATGGCGCAGGCGCAGCGCATAGCAGGCAAAACAGCGCGCGCCGCCCTCGGGGATGTGCTCCAGGCCTTTTACCGCGGCGTAAAAGGCCTGCGGCTCGTAGGGGGCCACCAGCACCTGCGTGCCCCCGGCAAAGGGGGCGGCTGCGGCAAACCGCGTTTGCTCGGCCGCGCGGTGGGCATATTCCTCGGCTGTGTCGATGTTGGGGTTGTAGTAATCTACCGTCACCTCAAAATGGGGGCACAGCGTTTCCAGCACCGAGCTGGAGCAGGGCCCGCAGCACGAGTGCAAAAGCAGCTTTGGCCGGCGCGCGCCGGTTTGCGCAAACACGCGCTTCATCTGCAGCATATAGTTTTCCGGCATGGGTGGCCCTCCTGTTCTGCGGCCGCATTCACGCTGCCCGCCGCGCTGGCCGGCGCGGCAAAACGGCTGCGGCGCGTTTGCCCTGCATAGGGGTAAACACTATTATAGCACATTTTGCAGCCGCGTGCATCGCGCCCTTTCGGGGGCGTTTTTTGGCGTCACAGGTTTCCCACGCATTCTTTGCAAACTGTTCAGGCTTCTATCAAACTTTATTCACATTCTTCCTGTAATATCAGAATTGCCACAAGGGCACATCACATAGGAAAGCGCAAGGCACAAGCCCCCCGCCAAGCGCCATGTGCACTTGTTCTGCGCGCGGCGTGCGGAACCCCGCTGCCAAATGCGCGCCGGGGCTTACCCAAAGAACCGTGTGCGGGCTGAAGCCTGCTGCACAAGGGAACAAAACAAGCCGGGCCGCCCGCTATGCTGCTTTGCATGAGGGCCGCCCGGCGGCAACCGGCAACCTTTCGGCACAACCGAAAGTTTCTACATAAATCGATACGTTTTTCCTCTTCTTTCACAACAGCACGGGTGCCCGCTTTCCCCTTTTGGGGCAGGCGGGCATTCGTGTTTTTGCCCAGAGTTTTACAAAATGGTGTCAGGTGTGCCGGGCCGCCCGGGAATGTGGTATAATAAACCTGCACGCCCCAAATGCCAGGGGCCGGCCGCGTTTGGCCGCAGACAAAAACGCCCGCCGGGGCATTGGGGAGGAAGCCTTATATGACAAAGGAAAAAATTGCGCGCCTCAACGCGCTGGCGCAAAAAAGCCGCAGCCAGGGCCTGACAGAACAGGAAAAGGCCGAGCAGGCCGCACTGCGCCGGGAGTATATCGACGCGATGAAGCGCTCGCTGAAAGCACAGCTGGACAGCACCGTGCTGGTAGAGCCGGACGGCACACGCCGCCCGCTGAAGAAATAGGGCGGCGGGCCTCGTTTCCCAGGTAGGGAAACGCCGCCGCACACAGGGCCGCGCAGGAAAGGAGGGGACGGCTGCATGGCACAGGAACAGGACAGAGACATCCATCTGCCGCAGCCGGGCGCTGCGCCGGGGGCACAGCACCCCAAAACGGCGCCGCGGGCCGTGCCGCTGGACGAGGCCGCGTTCCGCAACCTTCCCCTGCAGGACGACAGCGCCGTGTTTTCAGCCCTGGAGGATGGGGCGGGCGCTGCGCCCCGTATGCCCGCCGCGGGCACGCGGCAGATGGGCGGCCACCCCGCGGGCATGGCGCAGGGCGCCGTGCCCCTGGACGAGGCCGCGTTTCGCGCGGCGGCACAGCCCCGGCAAAACGCGCCGCAGGGCTTTTCGGCCCTGGAAGATGCCGCGGCCCGGCCGCACAGCGGGCGCGCGCCAGGCGCCCCTCCCACCGGTGCCCGAAGGGCGCAGCAGCCCGGCCGCCCCGGCCCGGGCGGGCAGGGCGCCGTACCCCTGGACGAGGCCGCGCTGCGCGCGGCAGGGCAGCCCCGGCCGGAACAGCCGGGCCCGTTTGAGGGCTTTTCGGCCCTGCAGGCAGGGCCGTCCTCTGCCCGGGGCAGCGCTGCGGGGCGGCCCGCGCCCGAAGAGGGCCGCCGCACACAGCGCCCGGGCGCACAGCACGGGAAAAAGGCCGGGCGCCCGGCGCAGGGAAGCGGCCCGGCGCCCGGTGCAGGAAAACAACCCGGCGCCAGAACAAAAAAGAAAAAAGGCCGCGTGTGGAAAAAGCTTCTGGCGGCGGCCGCTGTGCTGGCAGTTTGCGCGGGCACAGCGCTGGGCGGGTATCTTGCCTGGGCCACCAGAAACGATTTTCTCTGGCTGGACCTTGCCCAGCTGCCCCACAAGGATGCCAGCATCATCTATGCGCAGAACACCCAGGGCGATTGGGTAGAGTATGCGCGCCTTGAGGCCACCCAGCAAAAGCAGTGGGTAGACCTGGAAGATGTGCCGCAAAACCTGATTCATGCGTTTATTGCCGTGGAGGACCAAAGCTTTTACGAGCACCACGGCGTAAACTGGAAGCGCACCGCCTTCGCCGTGCTGAACGAGGTGAAGCACATGCTTACCGGCACCTATTTCGGCGGCGAGGACGGCATCAAACAGGGGGCGTCCACCATCACCCAGCAGGTGGTGAAAAACCTCACGCGGGACGAGAGCGACGACGGCATTTCGGGCTATTTCCGCAAGGTGCGCGAGATATGGCGCGCCCTGATGCTGGAGCGGGAGTATTCGAAGGACGAAATTATGGAGGCCTACCTGAATGTGGCGGGCTTTACGGGCAACACCGCGGGCGTGCAGGCCGAAAGCCTGAAGCTGTTTGGCAAGCCGGTAAGCGAGCTTACCCTGGCCGAGTGCGCCAGCCTGGCGGGCATCACCAAAAACCCCTCCCGCTACGACCCGCTTACCCACCCGGACAACAACCTGGCCCGCCGCGACTATATTTTGTACGAGATGTGGCAGCAGGGCTATATCAGCGAGGAAGAATACAACCAGGCCACGACCCAGCCCGTCACCACCTCGCCGGGCAATGTGGAAGTGAAACAGACACAGACCACCAGCTATTTTACCGATAAGCTGATTGAGGATGTATCGGACGACTTGATGGAAGAGTATGGGCTGGACAGGGCCGCCACCACAAACCTTTTGTACAACGGAGGCCTGCGCATTTACGCCACGGTGGACCCGGACCTGCAGGCCACCATGGAGCAGGGCATGCGCAGCGGCGGGTTCTTCCCGCGCGGCGGCGTGCAGACAACGGCCTATGTATACGATGAGGACGGCCAGCGCGTGCTGGACGAAAACGGGCAGCCCGTGACCCAGCAGGTGACAGAGCAAACCCAGGCCGCCATGGTGACGCTGGATTACGACGGCCGCCTGCGCGCCGTGGTGGGCGGGCTGGACGAAAAAGAGGGCAGCCGCGTGTTCAACCGCGGCACGGACGCCGTGCGCCAGGTGGGCAGCACCATGAAGCCCATTGGCGCCTATGCGCTGGCGCTTGCGCAGGATGACATCCATTGGTCCACCCTGTTCCTGGACGACTATGTGCGCATGGAAGAGGATGAAAAAACGGGCGAGGTAAAGCCCTGGCCCGCCAATGTGACGCAGGTTTATACACAGAAGGAGATTACCGTGGCGGACGCCCTGGCCGAAAGCGTGAACACCGTGGCCGTGCGTGTGGGCGAGGTGGCCGGCATTCGCAACATTTACAACTTTGTCACACAGCAGCTTGGCATCACCACCTTTGTGCCGCAGGATGTGGACGCGGGCCCCATGGTGCTGGGCTCTTCCACCTACGGCGTCACCCCGTACGAGCTTGCGGCGGCGTATATGATGTTTGGCTCTGGCGGCATCTACACCACGCCCCATTGCTATGAAAGCGTGCAGACAGGCTATGGCAAGATTTTGCTGGAGCCGCAGGTGGAAAGCCGCCGCGTGCTGGACGAAGACACCGCCTATGTGATGAACCGCCTGTTGCGCGGCGTGATGGAAGGGCGCGGCACGGCCAGCGGGTATTCGGTGGGCGGCGGCATGGATTCCATTGGAAAAACCGGCACCACTTCGGACAACCGCGACTATTGGTTTGTGGGCCTTACGCCTTACTATGTCACCGCCACCTGGTACGGCTACGATTCCGGCTTTGCGCTGAACACCAGCGTGGGCACCTCGGCGCCCATCCGCGCGTGGCGCTGGGTGATGCAGCGCGCCCAAAGCGGGCTGGAGGCGAAAGGCTTCCCCACTGCAGAGGGCGTGGTGCAGGCAAACTATTGCACCGAAACGGGCCTTCTGGCCTCGCCCGGCTGCCCGTCCATGAAGACAGGATATTACAAGGCCGACGCCATGCCGGCCATGTGCACCCGGCACGCGGCATAGGCGGCCATTCTGCACAACAGGAGGAGACCCCGATGCAGCAGATACAGAAACTGACAGAGCAAGAGATGTATGAGGTATACAGGCGGTGGTTCCCCGAGGCATTCCCCAAAAACGAAATACGCCCGTGGCGCAGCATCCGGCGCCAGGTGCGGGCCGGCCGGTATGAGGGCTGGGGCCTGTATGAAAACGGCCAGCTGTACAGCTATGCGTTCTTTTTCCACCGCGGCAACATCTTCTTTTTAGATTATTTGGCCACGCTGCCCGCCGCGCGCGGCAAGGGCCTGGGCGGCACATTTCTGTGCCTGCTGCAGCGCCGGCTGGCGCCCGCCATGCTGATGGGCGAGGTGGAGGCGCCGGACGGCGGCAGCCACGACGGGCTGCGGCTGCGCCGCATGCATTTTTATGCCCGCCACGGCTTTGAGCTGGAGCCGGTAAAATCCCGCGTGTACGGGGTGACATACCGTGTCATCAGCTATGCGCGCCCCGCCCTGATGAAGGCGGACGATGTGTGCGAAGCCCTGCGCGCCATTTATGAAGAGCTTTTGGCCAGCCGCCTGCGCGTGCGCATGCATGTGCGCATCTGGCAGGAAGAGCCGGAGTTTTAACCCCCCTGTGCTGCGGCCCTGCCCGCCCGGCCGCAGCACGGAACACGCCCCTTTCCGGCACGCAAAGCGTTTTTGCGGCCGCGGGCGGCGGCAAACGCCACGGCGGGGTGTTTGCGCAGGCGCCTGCCTGCAAGGCCCCGGCGCCAGTGCCTTTTGCCGCCTGGGGGCAGGCCCGGCAATTTGGGGCAGAGCGCAGCGTAAAAAAGCCCGGCAATCCGTTTCGGATTGCCGGGCTTTTGCAATGCGCCAGGCGCCCAAATTGTATGTTTCAAAACCAGTGGGCCGCCCCAGCGCGCATTTTGCGCGGGATTTTGCGCGAAACGGGGCAGGCTTAGCAGCTCATGTTGTTGGCCTGCATATATTCGGCAATCTCTTTGCCGTGCTGCTGCTCCTGCTGCTGAATGTTCATCAGCACGCCGCGGGCCTTTGCGTCTGAAAATTCGAACACCGAGGTGTTGTACACGCCCGCCACATATTTCTCGGTGGCCAGAAGGTCGGCCAAAAGGTAGGCGTCCTGCTGCTTTTCCGCGCGCTTGGCGGCAGATTTCAAATCTTTCGCAGCCTTGCCGCGCGCGGGCATCTTGCTTTGCCCGGGCAGCGAGGGCACGGTGCCGTTCAGCATCTGCGTCACGGTGTCGTAGTGGTTCTGTTCTGCCTGTTCCAGTTTTTCAAAAATGTGCTTCAGCTTTGCATCATGGGCGTTTTCTGCTGCACGGCGGTATTTTTCCGCGCACAGCTTTTCCTCGTTTTGCATGTCCTTCAAAAGGCTTTGCTCTTTTTTGGTGAATGCCATGGCACACACTTCCTTTCAGGTTTTGCTGGAAGTATTTCCGCCTGCCGGGCATTTTATGTAACGGGGGAAAGCTTTTGTTTGCGCCGGCCGCCGGGCCCGGCCGTTTTCCACCGCGGGCCGCGCGGTTACAGCCGCAGGCCCTTTACGTCTTTCATGCGCGAGAGAATGGTGTTGCAGCAGCACGCCGTCACGCCGGGCAAAGGGTCTATCACATCGCGAATCAGCGCCTCCATCTCTTCGGCGCTGGCCGCCACGGCGTGCACATGCAGCTTGTTGTTACCCGTAACACGGTAAACTTGGGTGATGGTGTCGTTTGCACACAGAGCCTCGGCCACACCGGCCAGCATGCCCGGGGCCGTTTCCAGCTCAAAATAGCACGAAACGGCGCCGCTCAGCTTTTGCGGGTTCACAATGGCGGTATATTGCTCTATCACGCCGCGCTGTTCCAGCGCCTGCACGCGCATCTTCACGGCCACGCGTGAAATGCCGGTTTTTTCCCCAAGCTCGGAATATGACATGCGCGCATTTTGAATCAGCAGCTGCACAATTTTCTGATCCAATTCGTCCAGCCCTTCCAGAAACATGGCCTGCGCCTCCCTTCCTTTGTGCCTATTATACCGGCTTTTCTTTCGAAAAGCAATTAAAATTTGACAGGAAGAAGGTAAAACGATATAATATCTTCGAAATGTAAGTTTGAATTTTCGTTTAGAAGGCGGGTGCGTTGCCATGCGCCAGGGGGACCTGACACAGGGGCCTGTGATGAAAACCATGCTGCGCTTTGCGGTGCCCATGATTTTGGGCAATTTGCTGCAGCAGTGCTATAATGTGGCGGATACCCTGATTGTGGGCCGCTTTTTGGGGCCGGACGCCCTGGCGGCCGTGGGCTCTTCGTTCACGCTGATGACGTTTCTCACCTCTATTTTGCTGGGCCTGTGCATGGGCAGCGGGGCGGTGTTTTCCATCCGCTTTGGGCAAAGGGACGAGCGGGGCCTGAAAGAGGCCGTGTTCGCTTCGTTTGTGCTGGTTGCGGCCGTAACCGCGGTGCTGAACGCGCTGGCCTTTGCAGGCACAAACCTTATTATCCGCTTTTTACAGGTGCCCGCCGGGGTGCGCGGGCTGATGCGGGAATATCTGGTGGTTATCTTCTGCGGCATTGCCGCCACCTTTTTGTACAATTACTTTGCCTCTCTGCTGCGCGCAGTGGGCAACAGCGTGGCGCCGCTGGCATTTCTGGCGGTTTCTGCCGTGCTGAATATTGTGCTGGATTTGTGGTTTGTGCTGGGCCTTGCACGCGGCGTGGCGGGCGCGGCCGAGGCCACGGTGATTTCGCAGTATGTCTCTGGCGTGGGGCTGGCGGCATACACCTGGCTGCGCTGCCCGGGCCTGCGGCTGCAGCGCGTGCGCTGCCGCCTGCGCCTGGCTTGCCTGCGCGAGATTGCCGGGTTTTCTTTTCTTACCTGTGTGCAGCAATCGGTGATGAACCTTGGCATTTTGATGGTGCAGGGGCTGGTGAACAGCTTTGGCCCCACGGTGATGGCGGCCTTTGCCGCCGCCGTGAAAATTGACGCCTTTGCCTACACCCCTGCGCAAGATTTTGGCAACGCCTTTTCCACCTTTATTGCGCAGAACTATGGCGCGGGGCGGCAGGCACGCATCCGCGCCGGGGTGAAGGGCGCGGTGCTGGCCTCGTTTGTGTTCTGCAGCGCGGTGTCGGCGGCCGTATGGGTGTTGGCGAAACCTTTGATGATGCTGTTTGTCAGCGAAGGAGAAACGGCCATTCTGGCCGAGGGCGTGCGGTATCTGCACATCGAGGGCGCGTTTTACTGCGGCATCGGCTGCCTTTCGCTGCTTTACGGGCTGTACCGTGCGGTGGGCAGGCCCGGCATGTCTGTGGTGCTCACCGTTATCTCGCTGGGCACGCGCGTGGCGCTTGCCTATGTGCTGAGCGCCGTGCCCGCCTTTGGCGTAACGGGCATCTGGTGGGCGGTGCCCATCGGCTGGGCCCTGGCGGACGCGGTGGGCCTTGCATATTACTGCCTGCGGCGCGGCGCCCTTCTGGAGGGGCGCGGCCGCCTTGCTGTGCCGGCCCGCTGAGGCCGCCCTGCATGGCCAAACGGCAAAAAGCGGCTTGTTTTGGCGCTGCCTTCCTGCTACAATGTGGTAGTAGGCACAGGAAACCCTGAAACATAAAGGAGATGAACCGTATGCCGGAAGAAAAGCGCGTTAGAAGAACGCCGCAGCAGATTGCGCAGGACCTGGATGAACAGATGGAAAAGCTGAATGCATCCATTGCAGAGCTGGAGGAAAAAAAGGCCGCCAGCGCCGCTGTGTTTGACGGAAAAATTGCCGCCGTGAAAGAGAAAATCAAAAAGCTGGAGGCCAGGAAAAAGGACGTGCTGGCCCCCAAAAAGCGAAAGGTGCGCAAAACCAAGGCTCAGCAGATTAAAGACCTTGTGCGCAAGGCGCAGAAGGCCGGCCTCAAGCCGGACGAGATTGCAAGCCGTCTTGGCATTTCGATGGAAGAATAAACACACAGGCCGGTGCCCAAAAACGGGGTGGGTTTTGCTGAGTGTGCATAAGGCAGTATCAGAAAAACACACAGGAACCGGCATTGCAGGGTAGAAACGAGAGTACGGATCGAAGGGTTCGTACTCTTTTTCTGTATATTCCGATAAAACTGCAATCGGCACATTGGTTTTTCCAGAAAATCTTCTGTAAAATGAAAGCACCAAAAAACGCAGGAGGTTTTACGATGAAAAGCATTTATGAAAAAGCAGGCGGCACCTATACCAGGCAAGGCGATTATGAACTACCCAATCTAAAAGTATCACCCGAAAAAGAAATTGAAATCGGAGTTTGGGGACAGCGGTACCGGCGGTATTTGAAGCAGTATCACAAAATTCGGTATTACAATCTGCTGACTTCCGGAACGCTGAACGGACATCTGGCAGAGGTAGATCAGCAGGCGGAGCGGATATTTCAGTTGCCTGTATCCGTACTTTCTAAGCAGGAAAATGTCACAGAAAGACTGAAAGTTAACCGCCCTATGGAGTGGGTACAAAAGACGAACAGCATCCGAAACAGAGCCGTTGAAATCGTAAACAACGAGTGGATTTACATATGAGAGAGCAGAAATATCATCTTTACCTTTCGGAAGATGAGTGCAGATTTCTTGTCCAAAATCTCATTTGGTTTCAGAGCAAGCTTCGGCAGGAAGGGCGCTATACCGACGCTGTAGATGATTTGATTATCAAGCTTTCAAAAGCAAAGCCGAAAAAAATCAGGGTAACATAGACCGAACCGGAGAAAGCATTTCTGCCTTCTCCGGTTTTTCTGTATCATCTTAGCGAGCAGACTGTTTGTATCCCCATACGGCTGCAAACAGTGATTCTCGTTAGGGCGCTGCCCTAAGACCCGATTGATTTTATATGCTTTTAACCGGCGTACTTCTTGAAGTTTTCCGCCTGTTCCAGTACTTCTTTATAAACATCATCCAGCGTTACTGGCGGATAGCCGTATTCGTCCAATAACAGGATCAAATCCACCTGCAAATTTGCTTTGATATCGTCACGGGTAGACCAATCGGTATAGCGGGACTTATCGTCAACAATAACTTTGATTTTTTTTGAAAGCTCAAGCATTTTTTCATCCGGATATTCATTATCGAATTCATATTTCTTTGCAACGGCTTTCAGAATATCATAAAAGGCTTTTTCCTCGTAGTCTATCCCTAATTTTTTGAAGGAGTCCTTTTCTGTTTTCAGCTCCGCAAGCAGATCGGCAAGCTTCCCGGCAATATCGTCAAGCACCTCATTGGCATAGGATTCATCTCTGCGGCGGTTATTGTATTCGTCAACCACCCGCTTTAATCTGTCTGCAAACTCTACACCCATGATTTTGTTGACCTTCTTGAATTCGTCGATTGCCTGTGAGAGTAGTCTTTGCAGGATTTTGATTTTGGTGTTCGGCAGCTGGATAGCGTTTATCTTGTCCATGTACTCATTGCTGAAAATGTCAACGGATATATGTTTTCCGGTTTCAAACAATTCCTCGATGCCGTCCGACTGGATAGCGCCCTCCAGCATTTCACGCACACGAGCATTCATCTGCGAAATATCAGGGGCGTCTCCCTTTGTCAGCTTGAAAAGGATAGAGCGGACTGCACAGTAAAAATGAATATAGTCTTTTTCCTCGTCCGAAATCTTTTCGCTGGAGCTGCAAAGATTGAAAGCCTGCTTCATCCGCTTGACCGCCGCCATAAAGCGGGTTTCCAGTTCCTCCGACAGCTGCACATATTCGACCGCCCGATTGAGGCAGGCAAGCTGCTCCGTCGGAGAACCTTCAAAGAAATCCTTGCTGTTAAAGCCGTGGAACATCTGTGCCAGCACTTCTAACTGATCTTTGACGATGGTAACCGCCTGCTCCACACCTTCAAACTCATCACATTCAAAATTCGTGTATTTCTTTAAAGCAAGGTTCATATTCTTTTTGATACCGATATAGTCCACAATCAAGCCCTTGTCTTTGCCTTCGCAGACACGGTTGACACGGGAAATCGTTTGGATCAGAGTGTGCTGCTGAATCGGTTTATCTATGTAGATGGTATCCAGCTCCGGAACATCAAATCCGGTCAGCCACATATCGACAACGATAGCGATTTTGAAATTGGATTTCGGATTTTTGAACTGCCGGTCAAATTCCTTGCGGTCATCCTTTGTTCCAAGCATTTCATAGAGGGCAGGCTCATCATCTTTGTTGCGAGTCATCACGAGCTTGATTTTCTCAATAGGCTTCAGTTCTTTTTTCTCTTTATCGGTAAGCGCTGCTTCATCTTCGCTGATTTTCTTTTCCGACCACTGGGGACGCATCTCTACAATGATTTTGTAAAGATCATAAGCGATATTGCGGTTCATGCAGACAAACATTGCCTTTCCCGCAACCGTAGCGCCCTCTGACACACGGGTTTCGTAATGATGAATAAAGTCCTTAGCGACTGCACGCAGTCTGTCCGGATCGCCGATAATCGCCTCCATTTTGGCAACAGCTTTCTGGCTTTCCTCAATTTGGTGCTCGTTAGCACCCTGCGCTTCGCACTGATCGTAATACTGTTCGATTTCCTTTACTTTTGCATTGTCCAGCGTCACCCTTGCCGCACGCCCATCGTAAACAAGATTGACGGTAATGCCGTCACGCACCGATTCGGTCATGGTGTAGGAATCCACCACAGGGCCGAAAACTTCGATCGTCCCGTCCACCGGCGTTCCGGTAAAGCCTACATAGGTAGCATTCGGCAGGGTATCATGCAGATACTTAGCAAAGCCGTATTTACGTTCCACACCCGCTTCGGTCACTTTGACCTTTTGGTCAAGGTTGATCTGGCTCCGATGCGCCTCATCAGAAATACAAATGACATTGGTTCTATCGGTAAGAAGCTGCAAATCCTCCGTGAATTTCTGGATGGTCGTTAAATACACGCCGCCGCTTTCCCGCCCCTGCAATTCTTCCCGCAGCTTCTCACGGGATTCAATGCTAATTACCGTTTCGTCCCCAATGTATTTTTTGGAGCCTACAAACTGGCGGGAAAGCTGGTCATCCAAATCTGTGCGGTCGGTGATAATTAAAATGGTCGGGCTGTGGAACAGCTTGCTTTTCATCAGCATACGGGTCAGAAATAGCATAGTATAACTTTTGCCGCAGCCGGTAGCGCCGAAATAGGTGCCGCCCTTTCCATCGCCGTCAGGACGCATATGCAGCTTGATATTCTCAAACAGTTTTGTTGCAGCAAAGAACTGCGGATAACGGCAGACAATTTTCAGCTCTTTATCCGAGCTGTCGGGGAAATAGATAAAATCCTTGATAACCGCAAGCAAACGGTCTTTTCGGAACAGCCCCTTCATCATCGTGACAAGAGAGCTGATTCCGTCCAGCTCCTTGTCCTCAGATTCAACTTTCCGCCACGCATAGAAATAGTCGTATGGACTGAAAAGAGAACCGTATTTGTTGTTCGCCCCGTCGCTGATGACCACAAAGGCATTGTATTTGAGCAGTTCCGGAATGTCTCTGCGGTAGCGGATGGTAAGCTGCTTGTAAGCGTCCATGATCGTTGTGTTTTCTTTGACGGCGCTTTTGAATTCCAGAACCACCACGGGAATGCCATTGACAAACACAATTCCATCGGGAATGCGGAGCTGACCGCCCACGCCCTCTATTTCAAACTGATTGACTGCCTTGAAGATATTGTTTTCGGGGTTATCATAATCGATCAGCTCAATATATAAATCCTTCTGCGTTCTGTCCTCACGGTTGAGGATAAAACCGTCGCACAACAACTTATGTATCGCCTTGTTCGCTTCGTACACCGTGCCGGAGATGTTGTGAAGGCGCAAAAGGATACCGTCTACTTCGCCGGGAGTGATACCGTCCTTGGCGTAACGGTTATATAAATACTGCCGCAGATCATCGGCAAGCAGAACTTCCGTGCGCTCCCGATGGATCTGCTCTCCTGCAAGATAGATATATCCTTCATCCTTGAACAACTCCATAATGGATAGTTCCAAGGCGTGTTCATTAAAGTTTGCCATTGTGGTCACCTCTAAACTTTTACAGTTTAGCTATATCTAATTCATAGCCATTGCTTTGCATTTCTTTTGCTAAAGATAATTTAGTTTCTTCGATATTATCTTTAAAAGGAATATATATCAAGCCATCAATATCAGATGGCTTTTCCATATCCTCTGATTGTGAAAGTAAAATTGCGACTTTTTCTCGTCCAATCCTTGATAATAACATTCCCAGTTCTAAAACAACATTTTGGCGAGCTCTATGTCGCTTTTTAGATTCATCATTCTTGGGATAACCAATGTCGTCTGGTGTAGCTAAAACAATTCCAAAATTCACTTGACTTGTATATTCTTCTAATTTTTCTATAATAGTTTGACCTGAAGAAACAAGCTGATCTAAAATCAGGGGTTCTAAATCCCATCTTCTGAGCATAGCTTCGAGTTGAGTCTTAGCATTGCCATCATGTCCATAGACCACAAAAACTTTTTTATTACTTGTGGCTTGCGTTGGCAGAGTCCCCGATAATATTTTATTTATTTCATCTGCATTTTTGCCTTGACAGTTTACAGTACCTTTATCCCAACAGTTTATATTGCAACCATTTGAAAGTTTTAATACAGTTCCCAAGTTATTTCCTGTGCGAGTTTCACTTGAAATTATATATCCGTTCTTTTTGACAAGAGCCTTTACTTGTTCAAGAGTTAATTGAATAGCCATAATTTTAATTCCTTTCTATTTATTAAATGATAATTTAGTGGCTTAATTCACCAAGCGGCTTAAAAGTAAGTCTTTGAGATTTTCTAATTTCTTGACCTGTGCCTCATTTGAAAGTCTTTGGTCAAAAAATGGCTGAATAAGAGTATTGAATTTCTCAATTACATCGCTTGTAGGTATAGTAATCGGAAAACTTTTTAGGTTTGCTTGGTTGATTTTAGGCTGTGCTGCACCCGTAACAATCGGAGCCATATTTGTATTTGCTAAAAACAGATATAAACTATCCTCGTTGAACCCCGCTTTTCCTTTAAGAATATGAGCGTGGTTATTGGCCCAAAACTTGCTGGTAATATGTTGCAGAAGTGGGTGTCCGTTTTCGTCAACGACATAGATTCCGTCCTCGCTGACAAGCAGATACTCTCCGTCAAATATAAAGTCATCTACATAATCCACTATGGAAACTGCTCCATAATAAGGATAGATGCGTTCCATATCGGCTCGTTCCAATGAGGAAAGCGGTTTACGCATTGAATCATAGAACTCAGCAATATCATCGACACAACCATTAAGCCAATTCCGAGGGCAGATGCCATCAAAAGGCTCAAAATCGACAAACCACGACTTGTAAATGGCTTGCGTTGTGGCGAATAAATTATCATTTATCCGTTTCTTCAAAGCGATTCTGTCGGTGATTGTCTTGTAGGCTTTGACGATACTTCTCTGCTTCTCGATAGAGGGAACAGGCAGCTCTACCTTGCACATTTCATCCCAATCCATAACTTCTCGAACGCTTCCATGAGATTTGAAACGGGCGTACCTGTCAAACTCCGGTCTGCTGAACCACAGCATGAGATATTCAGGCATAAGTTGCTTTTCGTCAATAACCTCAAAAACTGTGTAAACATTACTCACTAAACCTTCGTCATAATCTTCCAGCAAGGCAATTCCTATCTTGTCTCCTCTGCGGGAAGTATCTGGAATGTATGTAAACTGTCCTTTTCTTACGACCTTGTACTTGGTAAAATCTGTACCAACAGTATTCGCAATAGAAGGGATGAATTGCTTCTGAACGGAAACGCCTAAAAGATTTTCCTCTTTGCCTTCCGTATTACGAACATCAACTTGTCGAATAAACTCACCAAGAAGCCGATAGCCTTTTTTCATCATCTTCACCTCATCCGATGTATTTTCTGTGAGCAATCTTGACATTGCTCTGCTTTACCATTGCGTATTGCAAGGTAGTATCTATTCGTCTATGCCCTAAAAGCTGCTGGAGCTGCTCTATGGGCATTCCTTTGTCGATTGCCATTGTCGCAAGAGTTCGTCTAAACTTGTGCGGATGCACTTTGCTTAGCCCCAAGCGTTTGCCGTACTCACGGAGCCGCACCTCAATGCCGCTGATTTGCAAGCGTTTATGCGGTTTTTGCAGAGACACAAACAGTGCCGGATTTTCGTCCCTGCGGCTGTTTAAATAATTTTGCAAGTGGATCTTCGTCCTTGCGTCAAAATACACGATACGCTCTTTGTCTCCCTTGCCGAACACCACGCATTCTCTTTCGTTAAAGTTTATATCCGCCCGATTCAGTAAAACCATTTCGCCCACACGCATACCCGTTGAGGCAAGCATATCTATGATCGCCAGATCCCGAAGCTCGGTACAGCTATCACGCATGAGTTCGAGAGCTTCATCGGTGTAGGTTTCTTTTATGTTCGTTCCGGTTTTGACTTTATGGATTCGTCTGACCGGACTTTTCAGAATATAGTCCTCATCCTCCAACCAAGAAAAGAAGCTGGAAAGTATGCGCCTTATGTTATCGATCGTAACCTTACTTGATTGATTTTTCTCCTGATACTCGGTCAAATAGCTGCGAACATCATCGGTTACGATGTGTCTAACGCCTTTCCCGACACAGGTCAGCATAGCTTGTATCGTTGCGTTATAGTATTTCAGGGTCTTTTCAGAGCACCCTTCTATTCGCTTTGCGGAAAGAAATAGCTCCACCAAATTCTGCTCTAAGTTTTCCGTATCGTTTTCAACTTTTGTTACCTCATAGCCGAATAGCGTGTGTTGCAGCACCTCTTGCAGCTTCTCTGTTTGAGCGTTATTCAGGTAAGGCAGCATTCCCTGAACAACATCTGTGATTAAATTCTGTTTCATAGTCGTATCTCCTTGATTTATTAAGAGAACAACTACGGGGCGGGAGTTCCCCTACTTTAACTCCTGCCACCCACAAGAGTTGTGGGATATATGGTAAATGATAATTTAGAAGCGACCGCACAAGCAGTATTCCAAGAACAATTTGTTTCTTTTTATGGTGTTGACGAGCTTCCTGATGGTTACAGTATAGTCAATTTAGATAGTCTTTGTACAGTTAAAGGAGGAAAACGCCTGCCTGCTGATTGCGAACTGCTTGATACGCCGACAAAACACCCCTATATTCGTGTGCGTGATGTTGGGAGCAGTCGCTATGTGTGTCTTACAAACCAATTCCAATACATTGATGAAGAAACGCACTCGGCTATTTCTCGTTACATCGTAAATACCGGAGACATTGTTATTTCTATCGTTGGAACAATCGGTTTACTCGGCAAAATACATTTCTCACTCGATAAAGCTAACCTAACCGAAAACTGCGTTAAACTTGCTAACATTCATACTGTAACATCTGATTACCTCTATTACACGCTCTGCTATAAAAAGCAGATTAAAGAGATTGAATTGTTGACGGTTGGAGCGGTTCAAGCGAAGTTGCCAATGTATAACATACAGTCAATGAAAATCCTTGTTCCACCGACCAAGGTGATGGAGGAGTTTCAAAATAAAATGAATGTCTTTAACGAGCAAATTGAAGCAAATACTGTCGAAGTACAAAGGCTCTACGAGCTTCAAGAGGTTTTGCTTGCAAAAATGTCCGACTAAGCCGCTAAATTATCATTTATCTGCTTTTTCAAAGCGATTCTGTCGGTGATTGCTTGATAGCTTTGCACTATTTCAATTTGTTCATTCAGCGGAGGAACAGGAACTTTCATTCTGCAAATATCGTCCCAAGTAATACCGCCTCGAACGCTTCCGTCAGTGCGGAGCCAACAAAGTCTGTCAAATTCTGGCCTGCGAAACCACATCATTAAGTAATCCTCATTCAAAATACTGTTGTCAATAATCTCGAACATAAAGTATGCAGGAGATACGATTGCAGGCTCATCCTCAGTGTATAAAGCAACAGGCAGTCTTTCATCACGACCGACATGCATGGGATTACAGGCAAACTTACCTTTGGTAATGAGTTTGTATTTGCTCAAATCCGTACCGATTACATTCGCAACCGATGGCATAAAATATTTGTCTATATTTATACCTAAGACTTGCTCCGTAACAAAGTCTGTGTTGCGTGTATCAACCAATCGGATATAATTGCCTAAAGCGTCATAATTCGATTTCATACCCTAACTCCTTAAATACTGCCAACAGATCAGCTTTCGACTTTTCTTCCTGCACAAGCAGTTCTTTCAGCTCAGCCTGAAGTGTTTTCATCTTCGTATCAAAGTCGATATTCTCATCACGGTTGACAAATTCAATATACCGACTGGGCACAAGGGTAAAGCCTTTTTCTGCGACTTCCTCAAAAGAAGCGGAATAGCAAAATTCCGGAACATTCTCGTAGGTTTCCTCATAGCCCTCCTGCTGCCAGTTGTGATAGACCGAAGTGACCTTCGCCCGATCTTTCTCCGTCAGCTCAATGTATTTTTTCTCGTAGGGGCTGCCCATCTGCCGCAAATCCATAAAGAGAATTTCCCGCTCTCTGTCACGAAAGCGCTTAAGCTGTCCGTTCTGCTCTACAACACGGGCTTTTTTATTTTTGTTCAGTATCCAAAGCGTGACGCTGATGTCGGTGGTATAGAACAGGTTTCTCGGCAGAATGATAATTGCTTCCACCAGATTGTTTTCAATCAGCTGCTTTCTGATTTTCAGCTCCGTTCCGTCATCGGACAGAGCGCCGTTTGCAAGCAGAAAGCCGGCGACGCCGTTCTGGGAAAGCTTGGACACGATATTCAAAATCCAGCCGTAGTTTGCGTTGCTGGTAGGCGGTACTTCATAGCCGTCCCATCTGGGATCATCGATCAATTCGTTTTCCGCTCTCCATGCTTTTTGATTAAAGGGCGGGTTTGCCATAATGTAATCGGCCTTCAAATCCTTGTGCTGGTCATTGGTAAAGGTATTCGCCGCTGTCTCGCCAAGATTTGCGGAAATGCCACGAATGGCAAGATTCATCTTACACAGTTTATAGGTGGTATTTGTATATTCCTGCCCGTAGATGGAAACCTGCTTTTTATTGCCGTGGTGCGCCTCCACAAACTTCATAGACTGCACGAACATACCGCCGGAACCGCAGCAGGGATCGTATAAAATTCCGTCATAAGGCTCCAGCATTTCGGCAATCAAATTGACGATACATTTCGGCGTATAGAATTCCCCTTTGCCTTTTCCTTCGGCAAGCGCAAATTTGCTGAGAAAATACTCATAAATGCGCCCGATAATGTCATTCTCTTTGTCATCGGTATTGATGCGGTTGATTTCGTCCAACAGGGAAGCCAGCTTTGCCGTGTCAAGCTGCAAGCGGGAATAGTAGTTGTCCGGCAGAGCGCCCTTCAGCGCCGGATTATTTTTCTCAATCGTATAAAGAGCCGTGTCGATTTTTAGGGCGATGTCGTCCTGCTTAGCGTTTTCCATAATATAAGACCAGCGGCTTTCCGGGGGCAGATAGAAAACATTGTCTTTTGTGTAGAACGCCACCGTGTCCACAAATTTTTCGCCGTACTGTTTTGCAATCATTTCTCTCTGAGCGTCAAATTTATCACCGGAGAATTTCAGAAAAAACAGGCTCAGGACAACATGCTTATACTCCGCAGGCTCTACCGAGCCACGCAGTTTGTCCGCACTTTTCCAAAGCGCTTCCTCCATAGATACTTCTTTTTTTGGTTTTGCTGTCCGTGCCATTGTTATTCCTCCGTTATCTTATCCGTATGATCCGGAATGATCTCCATGATATCATCCATCGTACAACCAAGCGCAATGCAGATTTTTGCCAGCACCTCAGTAGTAACATTGTCGCCACGGTTCAATTTTCCAATGGTGTAATGGCTGATTCCCGCCGCCTGTTCCAGATCTTTTTTCTTCATGTCTTTATCTATCAGTAGTTTCCATAGCTTTTTATAGCTGATTGCCATAGCATATAACCTCCCGACAAACGGCAAAATCTATAATGTGATGCTTTATTATAACACTTTTGACGAATTATTCAACCAATATGTATGCGTTCGCTGTATTTAAGAAGGCCAATTATATTTTTTGTATCGAAAGTGTGCCCGCCTATATTGACGGGCAAATTTTTTTGCCTTTTTTCTGAAAACAGGGTGCGTTTTAGCACTCCAATTCCAAATAAGTGAATGGGTAAAAATTTTTTGCGATTCAGGGTGTGCATTTTGCTGCTCTCAGTGGGAATAAGTGAGAAGGCTTTTTCGGGGCAAGCAAAATAAAGCGCCCGCAACCGGAAAAAATATTTTCTTATTTTTTCTGTGAAATAGGGTGTCATTTGGCTTTGCAATTCCAAATAAGTGAGAGGGCTTTTTACCAGATAAAAATTTTTCAGAAACACCCGATAATTTTGTACTTCCCAGTGGGAACAAGTAAAGGGATAAATTTTCTCAAGAAGTTTTTTGGAGAAGCCCCAAAATGGGTGTGCATTTCGGCACCCTTTGTCCAAATGAGTGAGGAGGTTTTTCATTCGGAAATATTTTCCCATTTAGGGGGTGCATTTGGCTTTTTCCAGTGGGAATAGGTGAAGGGATAAATTTTTCAAAAAGTTTTTTCGGAAAAAGCCCGAAAATGGGTGTGCATTTCAGCACCCTTTGTCCAAATGAGTGAAGGGGTCTTTTGCAAAATAAAGAAATCTTTTCAAAAACACCCGATAATTCGGCACTTCCCAGTGGGAACAAGTGAAAGGTCTTTTCATTGCACCTTGAAAACTGAATAACGATCCGAATGGGATATGACTTTGCCACGACCTCGCAAGAGTACCCCCATGTATTTTGAGGGCTTGAAATTTGTCCGTTTTGGGCTTTCGTCAACCTGTCTATTTGACAGGCGTAAACTTCTACACATTTGACAACGGGGAAAAGGGCCGCAGAACGCAAAAAAGCGGGGCCTCTGCCTGAAAAATCAGGCGGAAGCCCCGCTTCATCTCGTACAAAGCCTTGTTTTTGCCATCTAATGGAAAAGGCATCTATG
>PPYF01602757.1_pt1 | contig 40678 bp, 30 predicted proteins | sample 1559871 | NCBI WGS metagenome assembly PPYF01 (sample SAMN08240021, study PRJNA423297) | Human gut metagenome, whole genome shotgun sequencing project.
ACCGATGTTAGTTCTATGCCTTTTAGAATACTTAAAATTAAATTCCCGAAGGGAGCGTGGCGAAAGCCACTTTTTTATAGATAAAAAACGTGAACTGAAAAATATATAATTAAAAAATAAAAAATATTACCACAAAATACCAAAGAAATATACAAATTTTGACACAATTTCCTGAGATAATTTGTTATAATCTTATAGATAAAGTCATAGGGGGATGAATAAATGAACAATGAAAAAGATAGTAATAAGCTAGTAACTATTAAAGAAAAAATAGTTACAGCAGTTAAGGAAAATAAGAAAAGGACTATTGCAGCTGCTTTATCTTTAATTTTAGGGATAAGTGTTGGTACAACAAAAAATATTTCTAAAGAAGAACATAATAATAATATTAAAACAATTGCAGCAATTTCAGAGCAAGTTAACCAATGTAACAATGAATATAATGAGCTTGAAGAACATATCCATAAGCTTACTGCAACTAAAGATGAATTAACTACCAAGCATACAACATTAACTACTACAGTAAGTTCTTTAAAAACTCAGATAGCCACAGAAGAAAGTAGAATAGCATCTGAAGAAAAAGCTAAGGCTGAAAGAGAAAGACTAGCAGCAGAACAAGCAGCTAAGGAAGAAGCAGCCAGAATAGCAGCTGAACAAGCTGCCAGAGAAGAAGCGGAAAGGCTAGCAGCTAGTCAAAATTATGCAAGTTCATCAAATGGATATGTGGCAACGGTAAATGAAGATAATATAGGATCTATGGTTTGGATAACAAAAACAGGTTCAAAATACCATAGTCATGGAAATTGTGGGAATTCAAAATATGTTTCACAAGTTACAAGAGAAAGTGCTGAAGCAAGAGGCTTAGACCCATGTTCTAAGTGTTATTAGGGGGAAATACAATGGAAAATAATTTTAAAAAGGAAAATAAAATGAGCTCTTACAGAAATAAGAGTATATTACTTTGTATTATTACTTTTCTTATAGGTTTTATGTTTTTAGACTTTGGAAAAAGGGATAATTCAAAAGAGGTAGAAAATATGAAATTTTCTTTAGAGAGCGTAGAAGCACAAGTATATAAGAAAGAATCAGAGAAATCAAGTTTAGAATCGCAAATAGAAAATTTAAAAAAGAATATTAGTAATTTAGAAAGTGAATCTTCTAATTTACAAAATAGATTGGAAGAATTAAAAAATACAAAAATACAATAATATAAGTATAAAAGAAAAGTTTACATCAAAAGGTGTAGACTTTCTTTTTAATTATTATATAATTTGAAAAGATAATAAAGTAAACTACTTTATTAGTCAATAGTAAAATAAAAGGAGATAGAGTATGAGATATGTTGTTGTGACAGTGGCGGATGGAGAAGCAGGAGTTTTTAATAAAAAACTTAGTGCTGAAGCATTTGAAAAGTTTAAGGTTAAATCATCAAAGTTACCTGCACATATTACCTTAAAAGCACCTTTTGAAACAGAAGAGCCTATAGAAGTATTAGAAGAGGCAATAGAAAAATATATTAAAGACAAAAAAGCAATACCTTATGAAATTAAGGGGTTTGAACATTTTGATAATAGAGTTATTTATATGAATGTTATTGAAAATAAGGAAATGAGAGATTTTCATAAAGGTTTTGTAAAGGCCATAAAAGAAGTAAATTATATAAGCTTTGGAAGCCATGAAGGTGAAAATGCAATATTTCACGTAACAGTTTCATCTAAAAAAGTTTCTTTCGTATTTGATGAAATGTGGCAATGGATCAATCAATTCAATTGTAATTATAATGTTTTATTAAATAATATTTCCATATATAAGTGGCAGGATAACACATGGAAGCTTCATAAAAGATTTGAATTAAAAGAATAAATATGACATATCAAATAAGTACCTTTGAAGATAGGTACTTATTTTTTAATTTAAAAAAGTTTGTAGCAGAAAGTTTGTGGAAATAATTAAATAAAAAGGTATAATATACAGGTAAAGAGGTGATGGTGTGAAAAATATAATGATAATTGAAGATAACAGAGAAATGAAAGCAGAACTAATAAGTTTTCTTGGAAGATATGGATGAAATTATGAGTATAAATTTAGGTGCCGATGATTTTGTAACCAAGCCATATAATACAGCAGTGCTTTTAGCGAGAATTTCATCACTTTTAAGAAGAACATCTAGTTATAATCTTTAATACTTTAGTAATTTCAAAGTATAAGTTAATAGATTTAATAAATTCATCAAGAAAAAGTGAAAAAATCACTGTAAGAAGTGCAGGATTATCCTTTACAATTCTTATAGCATCAATAGTTATCCTGGTAGTAGCATATTATTTAGCATCAGTTACTAATCTTGATTTTAATGATTATAGATTCTTAACTTCAATTTTCTTAGGAATAATAGGCACATTAGGGTTTTTCTTTGGTGCATCATCAGTATTACTTCTAATACTAAAGAAAAGTGATAATTTATATTATAATAATTTAAATACATTTACCATAAGACAAATAACAAATAAGTTTAACACTAATTTTATATCCATGGCAGTAATTTGTTTAATGTTATTTGTAACCATAGGAATATTAACCACTGGTTTGAGTATGAAAAAATCTTTTGAAGAAATTACTAAGAAGTTTACTCCTTATGATTTATCTTGTTCATTAAATAAAGATAATGAAGAAAGTAATATTCCAATAGAAGAGGCTTTAGCTAAATATCATATTATTTTAGATGAAAATACTGAATATATAACAATGAATATTTTAGTATTAAAGATTTACTAGGTAAGTACACAGACACTGGCTCTGAACTTATTAAATTTAATCCAGTTTTTGAAAAAGCACAAGTTATATCAGTGACAGATTTTAACAAAAATAGAAAGCTTTTAGGTGAAAAAGAACTACAGTTAAATAATGATGAAATTTATCTAGCTTCTAATTTAGAAAGCATGATTCCAACCATTGAAAGATTCTTTAAGGAAAATAATCAAATTATTATTGATGGAAAAGCATATGATATAAAGGAAAAGAAGGTGCTAGATGATTCATTAGGTACAACAGGAGCTAGCAATAATATATTTTCTTTTATTGTGCCAGATGATTTCTGCAACAATTTAACTGCTGATAGTGAATATATTAATATTAATTATGTAGGTGAAGGTAAGGAGCGGAAGAAATAAGAAGTAGCTAAAATATTAGAAGGATACATGACCATAGAGCCAGGAGTCATAGGTGATGACATTAAGTTGTTAGCTATGAGTAGAGAAATAGCTTATGATTCTAATGTAGGAATGTCAACAATAATACTTTTTGTAGCAATTTATATAGGAATAGTATTTTTACTTTCCAGTGCAGTAGTATTAGCTATTCAGCAGTTGGCTCAATGTAATGATTCCATGGAACGTTATGAAGTATTAAGAAAAATAGGAGCTTCCAGAAGACAAATTAATAAGAGTATATTAGTGGAAGTATTAACATTTTTCATAATGCCGTTATCACTGGCTATCATACATTCAATAGTAGGTATAAATATAGTTGAAGAATATTTGCAGAACTTTGGAAACTACGACATATTAATATCATCACTGATAACTGCATTAATATTTGTTATAGTATATGGAGGATATTTCTATGCCACTTATATAGGCTATAGAAATGCCATAGATAATTAAAAAAAGCTAAGCTTATCTAATTTAGGTGGGCTTAGCTTTTATAAGTAAAAACTTTTTTAAGGATATAATGGTATAATTAGTAATAAAAGAGTGACAAGAAATAAGAGGGGATTAATAAAATATGAAAATAAATAAGGAAAAAGCAAAGAGAGTTTTTAATGAATATGTTGAAAAATATGATAGCAATATTGAAAAGATAAAATTAAAAGAAGTTTAAAAAAGACAGCAGTAGATAATAGAGTAGGTCATATTTCATTGGTATTTGGACTAATATATGATGAAAGCATAAAAATTACAGTGAAGCAAGGGTATTTAAATGAAATGATGAAGTTTCAATCTAAGATAGATAGTACTATTTTAAATTTAAAAGTGCTAGTTAAATTAATAATATATAGAGAGTTTGACCATAAGATTAAAGAAAAGGTTATGCATTTAATTTTTAGCTTATATATCACTATTTTAGCTGCAGTGGTATATTTTCCAATACCTTTAGCCTTGGGTAAAAACGTCATAAGGAAATTAGCTAAAATTCACTTAATACCTTGGGAAAGTACTATCAGTATTTATAGGATTGGTGGTATAAGTGAGGTAATTACCAATGTAGGTGGTAATTTAATTTTATTATCTCCATTTATATTTTTTATTTGCTATCATTTTAGGGATGTTACTTTTAAAATAAATCAAATTATAGCAATGGCCTTTGCAATATCTTTATTTATTGAATGTAGCCAGGTTGTTTTGTCATATTTAGTTGCCAATTTAAGTAGATCCTTTGATACCATGGATTTACTTTGTAATACCATTAGTGGACTTTTAGGTTATTACTTATATAAGGTATATAGCAAAATAAATATAAGCTACTCAATTAGAGAGAAAGTAGTTTAGTATTGATACCATAGAAAATCTTAGGCTAAAATTAAAAAAATCAGTAAATGTGTAAATTGCATTTACTGATTTTTTATTTATTAATATAATTAAAATTGGTAATAAAACGATAGACAAGGGAGTATGTAAATATGGCCACAATGAAAGATGTTGCAAAAGAAGCAGGGGTAGCAGTAGGTACAGTTTCTAAGGTTATTAACAATATACCAGTTAAACCAGAAACAAAGGTTTTAGTAGAAGAGGCTATAAAAAAATTAAAGTATGAGCCTAATGTTTATGCTAGGGGTTTAAAAATTAATAAAACTAATACTGTAGCTGTAATTTTACCAACAATTTGGCATCCTTTTTTCAGCGAATTAGCTTATAATATTGAGAAATGCCTAAGAGAAGTAGGCATGAAGATGATTTTATGTAATTCTGAAAAAAATCAGCAAAGTGAAATAGAATATATATCTATGGCTAAACAAAATAAGATGGATGGGATTATTGCAATAACCTATAGTAATATAGATGAATATGTTTCAGAAAAAATACCATTTGTAAGTATAGATAGATATTTCTCTAAGGATATAACGTATATTTCCAGTGATAACTTTCAAGGTGGAAAATTAGCAGCAGAAAAGCTTATTGAAGCAGGTTGTAAAAATATAGCTTATATAGGTCGTGGATCAAAAATAGATAATGCTACAAGAAAAAGAAAAGAAGGATTTATAAGTTATTGCACAGAAAATAATATTAATTATGATATATGTGAATTACTAGGAAGTTCCAGTGAGTTTGAAATTTTACTAGATGAATTTATTGAAGAAAATTTTAAAGAAAAGATAAAAATAGATGGAGTTTTTGCAGTAACTGATAGACATGCATTGGATTTTATTAAAAGGTTAGAAAATATAAATGTTAATGTACCAAAAGATGTTCAAGTTATTGGTTTTGATGGAAGTAGATCATTTAGCCAAGATGAATTTAAAATATCTACCATTAGGCAACCCGTTGAGCTGATGGCTAAAAAATCAGTGGAAGCATTAATAAATATAATTGAAGACAAACCATTAGAAAAGAAGGTAATTCTTCCAATAAATTTTATAAAAGGATATACAACTAAATAAATATTAAGAAATAGATTTCCTAAGTTAGAATTTTGCTTAGGAAATTTTTCTTAAAAAATACTTGACTATATGATGAAAACGTATTAATATTTAAATGTAGCAAAAATGAAACGTTTCAAGTGAATGAAATTATTACTAAAAAATCTTTTGTCATATAAGGGAGATGGACATGAGTAAAAATTATAATCAAATAAGTAAAGAAATATTAGAGTATGTAGGTGGAAAAGAAAATATTATCAGTGCTGCACATTGTGCCACAAGATTAAGATTAGTTCTTAAAGATGATAAGAAAATTAACATTAAGGCCATTGAAGAAATGCCAGCAGTAAAAGGTAATTTCAATACTTCAGGACAATTCCAAATAATCTTAGGCTCTGGTGTTGTTAATGAAGTTTATAAAGAACTAATTAAAATAGCAGATATAGCTGAAGGAAGTAAGGAAGAATTAAAGAAAGAAGCTGATAAAAAGCTAAATCCTGTTCAAAGATTAATTAAATCTTTAGCAGATGTTTTTGTACCAGTACTTCCGATTCTTGTGGCTGCAGGATTATTGATGGGTATAAATAATATTTTAACTTCTCAAGGGTTATTTGTAGAAGGACAATCTTTAATTGAAGCTCACCCACAATTTAAAGATTTAGCAGAAATGATTAATACATTTGCCAATACAGGATTTGCATTCTTACCAATATTTTTAGGATTTTCAGCTACTAAGGCGTTTGGTGGTAATCCATATTTAGGAGCTTGTATAGGTGCTTTAATGATTCATGGTGATTTATTAAATGGTTACAGTTATCCATCAGCAGTTATTGAAGGAACTGTACCATATTGGAATATATTAGGTTTCTCTATTCTTAAAGTAGGATATCAAGGAACAGTACTACCAGTTTTAGCAGCATCTTTTGTATTAGCAAAAGTTGAAAAGACATTACATAAAATAATACCATCAGTTTTAGATAATCTTTTAACACCATTATTTACAGTATTTATTACAGGATTATTAACATTTGTAGCAATAGGACCAGTAATGAGATTAGCTGGTGATGGAATTACAGCAGGATTAATAGGTTTAATTAATACATTAGGACCAATAGGAGGAGCTATATTTGGATTCTTCTATGCACCAATAGTTATAACAGGTATGCATCATAGCTTTACAGCTGTTGAAACTCAATTATTAGCAGATATAGCAACAACAGGTGGATCATTTATTTTCCCAGTTGCAGCAATGTCAAATGTAGCACAAGGTGCAGCAGCTTTATCAGTACTTCTTATTCTTAAAAAGGATAATAAAATGAAAGGTATAGCATCAGCATCAGGTATTTCAGCTTTATTAGGAATCACTGAACCAGCTATATTTGGAGTTAACTTAAAATTACGCTATCCATTCTACGGAGCAATGATAGGTTCAGCAGTTTCAAGTGCATATATAATGTTAACTAAAGTATTAGCATTAGCTCCAGGAGCTGCAGGTTTACCAGGTATAATATCAATAAGACCAGATTCAATGATAAATTATATTATAGGTATGGCTATTTCTATGGGAGTAGCAGTGGTATCTACTATTATTTTAGCTAAGACTACAGCAAAGAAAGAAAATTTAGAAGTAGCATAATGTTATGAAGATATAAATAGGAGGAATTAGAGCATAATCTAATACCTTCTATTTTTGGCTTAATGATTTCAGTTTATTAGGTTAATAGTTTATATAATAAGGAGAGAAATTTTAATGAAAGAGTGGACAAGAGAAGAACGTTATAGAACAATATTAGAAGCAAGTGATGAGGAAATGGCAGTATTAAAAGAAAAGGTAGATGGTTGCCCATATAGACAAAAGTTTCATATTCAACCTACAACAGGATTACTAAATGATCCTAATGGTTTTGCATATTTTAATGGAGAATATCATTTATTTTATCAATGGTTCCCTTTAGGACCTGTACATGGAATTAAACACTGGTATCATGTTTCATCAAAAGATTTAGTACATTGGAATGATTGTGGTGTTGGTATTATTCCTAGTGAATATTTTGAAAGTCATGGAGCATTTTCTGGTAGTGGCTTAGCTGAAAATGATAAATTATATTTATTTTATACAGGAAATACAAGAAATGATAAGTGGGAAAGACATCCGTATCAGTGTTTAGCAATTATGGATGCAGAAGGAAAAATAACTAAGCATCCTAAAGCTATTGTGGAAGAACTGCCAGAAATATATACTGATAACTTTAGAGATCCTAAAGTATTTAAAGAAAATGATAAATATTATTTTGTAATAGGAGCTGAAAGAAAAGAAGGAAATCTTGGGACTATAGCAGTATATGAATCAGGTGATTTGATAAATTGGAATTATAAAGGTGAAATAAAAACAAGCTTCTTTGGGAATGGATTTATGTGGGAATGTCCTGATTACATAAAAATTGATGATAAAGGTGTTCTTATATTTTCACCACAAGGGTTAGAAGCTAATGGTGATAAATACAAAAATATTTTCCAATCAGGTTATTTAATTGGAAATAAAATCGATTTTGAAAACCTAGAGTTTAATCATGGAGAATTTAGAGAATTAGATAGAGGATTTGATTTTTACGCTCCACAAACTACAAAAGCACCAGATGGAAGATATATATTAGTTGGTTGGATGGGATTACCTGAAATAGCATACCCTACAGATGAAAATGGATGGGCACATTGTTTAACTATTCCAAGAGAGTTAAGTTTAAAAGGTGATAAACTATTACAGAAGCCGGTAAGAGAGCTTGCAAGTTTAAGAAAAAATGAAAGAGTTATGTCATATGCTTTAAATAATGAGGAAACTACCATAGAAGATTTTAAGGGAAATGTATATGAATTGGAATGTAGTTTTGAAAATATCGCAGGTAAGAGAGTTGGTCTTAAATTAAGACAAGGTATAAAAGAAGAAACAGTATTTTACTATGATTTAGAAGAAAAGAAATTAGTTTTAGATAGAAGTCATTCAGGAAAAGATTTTGCAGTGGAGTACGGTAGAGAAAGAAAATGTCCATATGAAGGTAAAAATTTAAAATTACAAATCTTTGTTGATACATCATCAATAGAGGTATTTGTTAATGATGGAGAAGAAGTATTTACAGCAAGAATCTTTACAGCTAAAGATAGTAGTAACATAAGCATTTTTGCCCATGGTAAGACAGATGTTAATTTAAAAATATGGGATTTATATTTAGATGAAAAATAGTATTTAATTAAAGAGCTATAATAAGTTTACTTTTTAAAAAGGAGCTTATTATGGCTTTTATTATTAATGTAATAAATAAGTTTATTGATTATAATTAAATATTGCTTAGATATAAAAATAAAGTTATAAAAGTGTATAAAAAATATACAAGTATTACCATAATTAATAGGTGTATTATTAAGGCCGGAGGAAAGTTAATAAAATGATTAGCATAGGAGAAAAGATTAGAGAAGCAAGAATTGCTAGAAATTTAACGCAAAAAGAGTTGGGAAACGTACTTGGATTAAATGAAGAAGTAATTATAAACTATGAAAATAATAAGAGAGACGAATTTTACAAAAAGTATTCTGAGAAAGCCATAGCTGGGAAAAGAGCTAAAACTATTAATTGTTTTAGGGGGAAAGTATGGCTATATATTTAAATACAAAGGCACCTTTTTAGAATTATAGTGAACTTGCTCGAGAATATTATTTTGTAGATAAATCAGAGATAATAAAATCCCTTAATAGCAAAGTTTCAACTAAGAGTAAGTATGTTTGTATAACAAGGCCAAGAAGATTTGGTAAATCATCAGTTGCAGATATGCTAGGAGCGTACTACTCAAAGGCAGTAGATTCACATAATATATTTGATAAGTTAAAAATAAGTAAAGATAAAAGTTACAAAGAGCATTTAAATAAATATAATGTGCTAAGTATTTCATTTAATCAAGTATCTCATAAGGGTAATACATATGATGATTATATAGGAATGATTAAGGCAAATTTAATAAAGGATATAAGTGATAAGTATCCACAGATTGATCCAAGTGAGTATTTTACAATAAACCATATGTTAAATGCTACAAATGATAAATTTATTTTTATTTTTGATGAGTGGGATTATATTTTTACTAACAATCTTTTTGAAAATAATCAAAATGACTTTTTAGAATTTATAAGACAGTTGTTAAAGGATCAACCTTATGTTGCACTTGCATATATGACAGGAGTACTACCTATTAAGAAATATTCAAGTGGGTCAGCATTAAATATGTTTGATGAGTATACTTTTCTAAAAGATAGAATATATGATGAGTATTTTGGCTTTACAAATGAAGAAGTATTAGCTTTGTGTGAGAAAAATGATGAAATTAAATTTTCCGATCTAGAAAGTTGGTATAATGGGTATTTAACTACTAAAGGAAAAAAAATATATAATCCACGTTCAGTAATAAAAGCGCTTCAAAATGGATATTGTGAAAGTTACTGGACAAACACAGGAGCTATGGATGAGGTCACTGATTATTTAAAGTATAATACTTTAGAAATTAGAGAAGATGTTATTGAAATGGTATCAGGTGAAGAAGTAGATATATTTATAGATGAAGAATTTAGAGCAGGTCAGAGAGAACCAAGAACTAAAGAAGAAATTTACTCTGCAATGATTATTTTAGGTTTTTTATCTTACCATGATGGATATTTGAGGATTCCTAATAGAGAGCTAATGAAAGAATTTGAAAAGGCTCTTAAGGATGAATCTTTTGGGGAAGTATCAAGAATTATAGAAAACTCAAGGAAGATGTTAAAAGCTACTGTTAACAGAGATACAAAAACAGTAGAAAAAATACTTCACCATATTCATAATTCAGAGATTCCAATACTGCAATATAATGATGAAAATTCTTTATCATGCGTATTAACATTAGCATATTTAAGTGCTAGAGACACTTATCGTGTGGAAAGGGAAGAAAAGATTGGCAAGGGATATGCTGATTTTACTTTTCATCCTAGAAGAAAAAGAGATATGGCTTTTATAGTAGAACTTAAGAAAGATGAAAGTGTAGATATAGCACTAAAACAAATTAAAGAAAAAGAATATGTGCAAAAATTTAAAAATGAAAATAATGAAGTACTAGCAGTAGCTATATGTTATGATTCAAAACTTAAAGAACATAAATGTAAAATAGAAAAAATATAATTATGAGAGTTTTTTACTAGATAAAAAATAAGTAAACTCCTATTATACAGGTTGCTGTATAATAGGAGTTTTTACATAGACCATAACTTTAATAGCCATTATACGCTAGAAGCCAGTGTAAGGTTTCCAAATCATAATTTTTACGACCATAAGCATCTTCAATAAAAAAAGTATAGCAAAGATCTTTTTTACCATTAAACTTTTTATCCTTCAAATGAGTACATAATAAGACATCAAAATTATTTGCTTTTGTAATACAACAAGATTTATAATTTATTATACAATAATTATGTTGATGTTTTACTTACTTTTAAAATAAATATGTATAAAGGTAATAAAACAAAGTATGGAGGATTGAAAGAATGATAGCAATAGGTGAAAAATATGATGAATTGGAATTTATTAAGTTTGGAGAAATGTTATTAGTAAACCCAAATGAAAAATTAGAACAAGCTCACTTCTTTATTAAAGAAAAAAATGTAAAGATAAATGAGTTAAGTAATAATAAATGTATACAGTATGAAGTGCGGTATTTTACAATAGGAAGAGTTACATTATATTTAATGTTAGTTATATTTGATGACAATTATGAGAGTATTTATGGTCAATGGATTAATATATGTAATCAAACAGACAGAAGAAATCTTCTTGGGCTTAATTTTACAGATAATATTTATTTTGTTTTACTTTCTGAGGGGAATACAGTTAAATATGTACAGAGCATTGAAAATCCATTTAAGAACAGGATGAAGAAGATGCGTAGAAAAATAGATAAAGATAAAGCTTGGAGTAAAAAGGAATTTGAAATGGCAGTAAGTACTTTTAATGGATACAAAAGTAGAAGAGAATTTTATGAGAAATTATTAGAAACTTAGTTACATGATTAATGGTTAGAAATAAAGAATGAAAGGAATTGAAAAATGACAGAGTAAATTGGTGAAATTTTTATAAGAAAAGGAAAATATGTTACATATCAAAATATAAACTTGAAAATTCCTTATAGTGGACAAGTAAGCCTTCAGTATGAAATAGGTTAAGAAAATGACTTAATGTTCAATAAAGGGATAGAATTAGAGGAAGAAATCGTATTAGAGTTTAATGGAGGTAATTTGATAAAGAAAATTTAAAATGTTGATATGATTAGATTTACTAAAAAGCAGTACAATTTATTTGTAACTGCTTTTTGTTTATAGAACTAAATAATGAGAGAACAAATAAGGTTAAATTAAGAAAATTATTAAGTTAAACAACTGGTTTGAAGCATGAATCTAAACTAGTTGCCCATTTTACAATAAATGGATAGTGAGATAAAATGAATATATTATTACCAAATAGGGGGGATAGAGTGATAATGAGAGGAAAACTTAAATTTAGTTTTTTACTTATTTTAAGTGTACTGCTATTGGGTTGTACAAAATCTACTAAAGAAATTGAAAGTAGAAAAGAGAATACTAACGATAATATTACTGATATATCTAATGAAACTACAATTGAAATAGAAGATCATATTAGTATAGTAGAATTTAAGAAAAATGATGTAGACTTAAACGGATATGAATTGAAACAAACTGTAAAAGAAGATATTAATAATGATGGTATGGTAGATACCATAGAATTATGGACATATAGTGAAGGAGTATTTTATTCAGAATCAGGATATATAAGAATATTAGAAGGAAATACAGATGAGGTATTAACTAATATAAAATGTGGAATGGGAAGCTATGAAATAAAAAGTATTGCTGATATTAATGGAGATAAGGTTAAAGATATATGCATTTCATGTAATGGAGGAGGAAATGCAGTATCTTGGTCTGAGATATATGAATATAAAGATAAAGAATATAGTATGCTTGACTTATATAATCAAGTGCTAAGTAGTAATATGGAGGTAAAACCAGATTATAACTTTTGTTATTATGCAATGGATAAGGATACATTATTATATACTGGGATTCAAATACCGGAAGATAAAAGAGAGAAATATATTAATGTAATATATGATGAGTATGGAGCACCTCTAAGAGATTATACTATGTTAGGAAGTTCATTACCCTGTGAATTAAAAGATATGGATAATGATGGAGTAAGTGAAGTGTTAAATACATTTCTTGTGTCAGGAGACTGTCATGCAGATACATTGCTTAAAGTTGTTAAAATTATAAAATATATTGATGGTGAATATAAATTAATTGCAATACAGCAAGATGATTCACCGTTAGAAGAAGTAAATACAAATTTATCTATTGATGAAATAATTGATTTATTATATGAGAAATGCAATTTTAATAGAGATACTGTTAAATTAAAAGTGCCAAAAGAAGGATCAGCTTCAAAAGAATTAGTAGATAAAATAAAAGATAAGTATTACTATTTCTTTTGTAGTGATTGCTTTGATGGGGTAAATTATGCAAATAGGGATTATTTAATTATGGTAGACAAGGATACATTACAAACATATAAGTATTCTTCAACAGGAGAAATTACACCATTTATTAGTGATTAAAAATAGAATTATTAAATATTAAAAATTAAAAAAATATATATTAATGAACAAAAAGAGTGGGACTGTATCAAAATAATATTTGATACAGTCTATAAAAAAGGGAATTCGTGTTTGAATTCCCTTTTTAGATATAATATTATTTATACTAAGCAATAAATAATTATTTTTAAATCATTAAAATAAACTTATAATAGTATAGCAGACAAGTTGTAATTAATTATCTTAATTTAAATTAAAGAAAGGAAGAATATAGTGGATATAAAAGAAGTTTTAAATGGCAATATATTTAAAGTTTGGGCTAAATTCATTATAGCATCTGTTGTTGGGGTTGTCTTAAATACAATTTATACAATGGTAGATGGAATATTCATAGGTCAAGGTGTTGGTGAAGTAGGACTTGCAGGTGTAAATATAGCTTGGCCAGCAGTAACGCTTGTTGTAGGTATAGGACTTATGATAGGAATTGGTACAAGCAGCATAATTGCTATTTATATGGGGAAAGGAGAAAATAAAAAGGCTGAAAAAGTATTAGGTACAGGTGTTACTTTAATTGTATGTATTGGTGTAGTAGTAACAATCTTAGGTTTATTATTTAGAATGCCAATAATAAAACTATTAGGGGCAACAAGTGATACTTTAGAAAGTGCATTAGATTATTACACAATAATATTTATAATTGCAGTGCCATACATATTTGCTACAGCATTAAATCCTATAGTTAGAACTGATGGAAGACCTGATTTATCAATGATAATGATAGGTATAGGGGCTATAGCTAACATAGTATTAGACTGGATACTTGTTATGAAACTAGGTTTTGGTGTTAAAGGAGCTGCTATTGCAACAAGCGCAAGTATACTAATATCAATGAGTGTATCTTTATATCATTTTATAAAAGGTAAAGCTACTATTAAGGTTAAAAAAGAAAACTTAAAAATTCATATGGTAATAGTAAAAAGAATACTTAAGATAGGTTTTGTAAGTTTCGCAATACAGATTTCATATGGAATTATTTTATTAACACAAAATAGAACTATGTTTACTTATGGAAGTACTATTGATGTGGCAATATATACAGTTGCTACATATATAAATTGCTTTTTAGTAAATACATGTATGGGTATAGCACAAGGATTACAACCATTAATAGGTTATCATTATGGAGCTAAGAAATTTGAAAGAATGAAAAAACTTGTTTATATTACAATAGGTATATGTATAGTATCTGGTATATTAATTTATACATCAATACTACTTTTTGGTAGAGAAATGATTGCAATTTTTGGAGTGAGCAGTGAATATATTGAATCTGCTTATGAAATGATAAGAATTTACTGTATAGGTAGTCCAGCCATAGGAACTATCTTTACCATTAGTGGATATTATCAAGCTATAGGCAAAAATACATATGCTAATATAATATCAATAGGAAGAGGATTTGTTTTTCAATTTATCTTTACATTAGCTTTACCTCCATTTATAGGTACTATAGGAGTGTTTTTATCATTACCTTTAGCAGAATTAATAACTATGATGATAATTGTAGCAATTATAATTATTGATAGAAAAAATAGCAGTTTAGAATTAATAGAAAATTATTAAGTTAAATGACTGGTTTGAATTTAAATTTCCAACCAGTAATTTATTTATAATAAAAGAGAATAGAGAAATATAATGACTTATACAACTTTACTAAAAGTAATATGATAAAATTTAGATTATATTTTAAATTATTGGATGGTGAAAGATGATAAAAGAAGGTTTATACGAACAAATCATAAATGAAGAAGTATTAGAAAATTTAAATGAATTAGATAAAGAAAAATACATAATTGATAAAGAAAAACTTGATAATGAAGAAGCTAGAGATATATTAGCTCAATATATAGAGTCAGTAATAAGAAAAGCATTAAATTATGTAAGAGATAAAGCTAAGGAAGATAATGAAAAACTTCTTAAGCAAATAGAAGCATGTAATAAAATAGTTTACATATTAAGTGAAGTGTCCAATGAAGATGATATTAAAAAATATAAAATAAGTGAAAATGGAGAAATGCTTACAGCTCTGTATTCTAAAATAAATAATAAAAGAGCAATAACAAAAGAAAAAGCCATAAGGCCAGTTACACCAATATCACAAAGTTCGCTTTTTACAGGTGCAACAATGGAACCTAATATGCTAAGTGAACTTAATAAAGAAATCCTTTCATGTGATTCAATAGACTTACTTGTGTCCTTTGTTAAATGGAGTGGAATAAGATGTTTAATTGAAAGTTTAGAAGAAGCAGCTTTAAATGGCAAAAAGATAAGAATAATAACAACATCATATATGGGAGCTACAGATGAAAAAGCCATATATGAATTAGCAAAATTACCTAATATAGAAATTAAAATTTCTTATGATACAGAAAGAACAAGACTTCATGCTAAGGCGTACATGTTTAAAAGAAATACAGGTTTTACTACAGCTTACATTGGTTCCTCCAATATATCAAATGTTGCTTTAACTTCAGGATTAGAATGGAATATTAAAATTACAGAGCAGGATTCTTTTGATATAGTTAAGAAGTTTGAAGCTACTTTTGAAAGTTATTGGAATGATGGAGAGTTTGTTTTATTTACTGGTACGGATGAAGACAAGCTTAAATTAAGAATGGCATTAAGAAAAGAAAATAAGGAAGTGGAAAGAGAAAATAATTTTCTTTTTGATATTAAGCCATATTCTTATCAAAAGGAAATACTAGAAAGATTAGATGCTGAAAGAAAACTATTTAATAAGAATAAAAATTTAGTGATTGCTGCTACAGGTGTAGGAAAAACAGTAATATCAGCATTTGATTATAAAAATTATTGCAAAGAAAATAAAGGTCAGGTAAATAGACTTTTATTTATTGTACATCGTGAAGAAATCTTAAAACAGGCAAGAGATACATTTAGAGCCATTTTAAAGAATAATAATTTTGGTGAACTTATGGTAGGTGGAAAAACTCCAGAAAATATAGATCATTTATTTGTATCAATCCAAAGTTTAAATAGTAAAAAATTATTTGAAGTAACTTCAGAAGATTATTATGATTTTATAATAGTAGATGAGTTCCATCATGCAGCAGCACCTTCATATCAAAAGCTTTTAAGTTATTATAAGCCTAAGATATTATTAGGACTTACGGCTACACCAGAAAGAAATGATGAAAAAGAAATCTTTTCATATTTTGAAGATAGAATAGGTTCTGAAATCAGACTACCAGAAGCAATAGATAGAAAGCTTCTTAGTCCATTTCAATATTTTGCAGTTACAGATAATATTGATTTATCAAAGGTCAAATGGACTAGAAAGGGATATGATATAGCAGAACTTAGTAATGTTTATACTAATGATGATTTAAGAGTTTCTCAAATAGTTAATAGTTTAAATAAATACATTACTGATATAAATGAAATTATAGGATTAGGTTTCTGTGTAAGCATAGAACATGCTATTTTTATGGCTAAAAGATTTAATGAACTTAATATACCATCAATAGCTTTAACATCAAAAAGTACTATAGAGGAAAGAAATAAAGCTAAAGAAAATTTAGTAAATGGTAATATTAAATTTATTTTTGTGGTTGACCTTTATAATGAAGGGGTAGACATACCAGAAGTAAATACTATTCTTTTCTTAAGGCCAACAGAAAGTCTTACTGTATTCCTACAACAATTAGGAAGAGGATTAAGATTAAGTGAAAGTAAGGAATGTTTAACTGTCTTAGATTTTGTAGGGCAAGCACACAAGAATTATAATTTTGAAGAAAAGTTTAGAGCACTCATTGGTAAGAGCAATAGATCTGTAAAAGATAATATAGAAAATGGATTTTTAACTTTACCTAAAGGGTGTTATATTCAATTGGAAAAGCAGGCCAAGGAATATATTTTAAGAAATATAAAATCCTCAGTAAATAATAAAAATAAAATAATAAATCTTTTAAGAAATTTTAAAAATGAAAGTTTTGCAGAACTTACTTTGGAAAATTTCTTAAATCATTATGAATTATCATTAGTAGACTTTTATGGTAAATCAGGAGATAGAAGCTTTGCAAGAATGTGTGTAATGGCAGGAGTTAAAGAAGATTTTAATGAGGAAAATGAATTTGAAATAACAAAGAAGCTAAGAAACTTATTCCACATAAATTCAAGAAGATTAATAGAATTCTTCAATAAGATTATCAATGAAGAAATTGATATTTATAATGTAAATAATGAAGAAAAGTTAATGATGAATATGATGTATTATACTTTTTATAATAACTGTCCAGAAAAAGAAAACCTAAATTCATTACAGGAAGGTTTAGAAAGACTTTTAAAGAATAAAACTATGATGGCAGAAGTTAAGGAAATATTAAAATATAATTATCATAAATTAGGATTTGTGGACAAAAGAGTTGAACTTGGATTTGATTGTCCTATGGATTTACATTGTAACTATACAAGAGATCAAATAATGGCAGCTTTAGATTATTTTAATGGAGAAAAGAAACCAGCTTTTAGAGAAGGAGTAAAATATTTTGCAGATAAAAAGCTAGATGTATTCTTTATAACCTTAAATAAAAGTGAGAAAGATTTTTCACCATCTACTTTATATGAGGATTATGCTATAAATGAAAAGCTATTCCACTGGCAAAGTCAAAGTATAACTTCTGTAGAAAGTATTACAGGAAAAAGATATATTAATCATAAAAAAGAAAACTCTAAAATAGTACTATTTGTAAGAGAAAATCAAAAGGATAATGGAATAACCTCTTCATATACTTATTTAGGATTAGCAGAATATAAAAGTCATATTGGAAGTAAACCTATAAGTATTACTTGGCAGTTACAAGAGGAAATCCCTAGCTGGATGATTAATAAAGCAAATAAGAGCATTGTAATATAATTTATATAATAATATATATTATAAAAATATTAGAGTATAAAAAATGATAAATACGTCAAGAAATAAAGAAGATATATTAAGAAAGCGAGATACGAAATGATAGTTGAAATTATAATCTTATTCATTATATCTTTTTTAGTAAAAAAGAAGTATTTAGATAAAGGAAAACTTGGGGAAAGAAGTGTTTCAAAAAGACTAAAAAGATTAGATAACAATAAATATAAAGTAATTAATGACGTAATATTAAAAACTTCTAGAGGTACAAGTCAAATAGATCATTTAGTAGTATCAAATTATGGAATATTTGTAATTGAGACTAAAAATTATCAAGGGTGGATAGTAGGGAGTGAAAATGCTGATAATTGGCAACAAATAATATATAACAAAAAGAACTTTTTTAGAAATCCTATTAAACAGAATTATGGTCATATTAAAGCAATAGAGGAAAATTTAAAAGTAAATAATAAGATTGAATATATTTCTATTATTGTCTTTATGAATAGATGTGATTTAAAAGTTAACACTACAACACCAGTAGTATATGTTTATGACTTATTAAAGGAAATATATAAATATAAAAAGCATGTTCTTTCAGAAGAAGAAGTTAAAATTACATATAAAATGCTTTTAAAAGCAAATAAGAATTCTATGTATATGAGATGGAAACATTTAATTAATGTAAAGAACAATATGAAGAAGTATTGATTTAGCAAACTAATTAATCTAGAATTAATATATTAATATTTAATGCAATAGGAGGTGGAATATGGCGCTATATTTAAATACAAATAAGAATCTTGAAAATTATAAGGAATTGTATAGAAGCAAATATTTTATAGATAAATCATTAATTATAGATAATTTAAATCAATTATTAGACACATCAGATAAATATGTATGTATAACAAGACCAAGAAGGTTTGGAAAATCTTCAATAGCAAGTATGCTTGGAGCTTATTATTCAAAAGCAGTAAATTCAAAAGAAATTTTTGATGAACTTAACATAAGTAGTAGTAAAAGCTATATTGAAAATCTTAATAAATACAATGTTATAAGTATATCATTTACTGAAGTAGATAAGAATTGTAAAAGTTGCAGTGAATATATAGATAGAATTACTGACTTATTAATACAAGATTTAAAAGAGGTTTTTCCCAATATTAAAATTAAAGAAAACTATGCTATATGGGATATACTAAATGAATTAAATGAAAAATTTATATTTATTTTTGATGAGTGGGACTATATATTTAACAGTAATCTTTTTAAGGAAGATCAAAATGAGTTTTTATCATTTTTAATGAAGTTTTTAAAGGATCAGCCATATGTATCTCTTTGTTATATGACAGGAGTATTGCCAATAAAAAAATATTCAAGTGGTTCTGAACTTAATATGTTTGATGAATATACATTTTTAGAAGATAGAATATATGATGAATATTTTGGTTTTACAGAGGAAGAAGTATTAGAATTATGTAATAAAAATAAACGGATGGATTTTAAAGAATTAGAAAATTGGTACAATGGCTATTTAACAGCTACTGGAATAAAAATTTATAATCCAAGATCAGTGGTAAAAGCACTTGTTAATAACTATTGTGAAAGTTATTGGACTAATACAGGAGCTATGAATGAAGTGGCAGAATATCTTAAATATAACGTTCTAGACATTAGAGATGATGTAATAGCAATGGTTTCAGGAGAAGAAATTGATATTATTATTAATGAAGAATATAGAGCAGGCTAAGGAGCACCAAGAAATAAAGAAGAAATATATTCTGCTATGATAGTGTTAGGATTTTTATCTTATTATGCCTTTATAGTAGAATTGAAAAAGGATGAAGATCCTGAAGTTGCAATAAATCAAATAAAAGAAAAAGAATATGTAGAAAAATTTAAGAAGGAAAATAATCATCATTTAATTTTAGCTGTAGCCATATGTTATGATTCTAAAATGAAGGAACATTATTGTAAAATTGAAGAGTTAAGATAAAGGAAAACAGTATAATTAAGAGAATATCTTAAACTTAGAATGTATAGTTATTACGATTAGATATTAATTATACAAGGTATAAATGGTGATGTAGTAAGCAAATATAAATTAATTATTCAAAAAAATAACTGCAAAAATGTAGCTTAAATAAGACATACAGATATAATTAAATATCTGTAAAAGTGAAATTATTCATGGGGAAAAATTATTAGAAAGGAAGAAATAATTAAATTTGTTTGTAAAATGCGTGAAGTTGAATATTCCATTAGAGGGATTGTTAGAGAATTAAATATGGCAAGGAAAACTATTAGCAAGTATATAAATCTAATATAATAGTTGTCTATAGTTCTTAAGGTACTAAAAAAGAAAGGATGAGTATTAGTTGAATATACTTATAAATTAATGAATATATCTTCTTAACATTTAAGTTTAATGATATTAATATATTGCAATAAAACAGGGATTAATAAATTGAATTTGTAGATTAAAGATTCTTTAAATTTGGGTATTGGTGAAATTAAAAGTTTTATTAATGAATTTAAGTATGATATCGATGCTGTGAAAAATGTTATTTCTTCCGATTATAGTAATGGATTAGCTGAAAGAAGCATAAATAAAACTATTAATTTGCTTTGGAACTTGTAAATTTTATTAAATGATGATGACTCATTTGGTTCAAAGTGAGAGAGTTTTTTAAATATTTACCAGTAACATTATTTATACAATTAATTAAGGTGCCAACTTTGGGAATATAATAAAATATTTAATTAATTATAAATTTAGATAAAATATACAAAGGTAATTTAAAAGAAGATTTTGTATAATTTAAAGAGGAAGTAGGTAAAAAATTTGAGTATGGATATTTGATAAATATGAAAAAGTATAGTTTTCTAAATGTAATACAATATTCAGATGGTTTTAGTGCATTAATTACAAAATTACGCAAAAGGGAGTAGGATGGCCTTGTCCTACTCTTTTAAAAGGTTACAGAATAGGGACTGTTGAAAGAATTGTGTAATATCAATTCTATCAACAGTCCCAAAGAAAAAGCCATAAGACCAGTTACACTAAAAAAATTAAGTAGTATTACCTCTTTTCAAAGACACAGGTAAAATAATTTTTTTCTCAATATAACTATCTTTTTTATTAATAAGATTAATTAATGTTTTTACAGCTTCCTTAGATAAGTCCTTAATAGGTTGTTGTATTGTTGTTAAAGTAGGATAAGTAAGAGCACAAATAGATAAACCATCATATCCCACAACCTTTACATCATTAGGAATATTTTTATTACGTTTAATTAACTCTTTAATTGTAGCTAAAGCAATAGTATCAGTGGCAAATATACCATCAATATCAGGATTATTATCAAGTGCTTCTTGGATAATTGAAGAATAATCTAAAAAAGAGAAGAAATTAATAGGTAATTCTACTGTATTTACTTTAATATTTTTTCTTTCCAATGTGTCATTAAAAGATTTATGACGGTCATTAGATGGAGTAGGTACTTTTAAGCTTCCAGAAAAGTGAAGAATATTAGTGCAACCACAATTTAATAATTCAAGTGCTGCTAATTTACCACCTTCTATATGATCTGAACATACAATAGGAATATCATCTCCTAAATATCTATCTAAAGCAACAATTGGTAGATTTAGATTTAAATAATCTTCAATTTTTAAAGTATGGCTACCTATTATAATTCCATCTACTTGATTTCTTAAAAGCATATTTATATATTCTTGTTCTCTACTACTACTATTATATGCATTACAAAGCATTAACTTATATCCTAATTTATATAATTCTTCTTCTATATACCTAGTTTCTTCAGCATAGAAAGGAGTACTAATGTCAGGTAGGATTAAACCAATTATATTAGACTTCTTTTTAAATAAACTTTTAGCAATTTCATTTGGTTGATAATTTAAGTCTTTCATAGCATTAAAAACTTTATCTTTGGTGGCTTGTGAAATATAGCCTCGATTATTCATTACTCTGGATACTGTAGAAACAGATACACCCGCTTTAATAGCTACATCCTTTATATTTGTCAAATTACTCACCTCTCCTTATATCTTAATATCCAAAAAGTAGCATTGTCAATTAATAGAAAAAAATAAAAAATATTATATGCAAACCGGTTGACATATTCCAAAATTTGGATTTATAATATAAATGTAAACATTAACAATGTATATAATAATATGCTAACCGATTAGCATATGCAATAAAAATATGAGGTGGTATAAATGTTGAGAAGAGGAAAGATATTGTCTTTAATTTTAACTGTAGGAATGTTATCAGCTAATATTTATGGATGTTCATCATCAAATAATGCTACAGAAGATGGTGTGGCAAAGATAACTGTTTGGACTCAAGAGGGACAAGTTGTTGAGCAAGAATATTACAAAAATGCAATAGAACAATTTAATGAATTATATGCAGGTGAAATAGAAGCTAGTTTACAAATGATACCAAGAGGGAATGGGTATGAATACGAAAATAAAATAAATGCAGCAGCAACTTCAGGTAGCTTACCAGATATTATAGCTATGGATGGTCCATCAGTTGCTAACTATGCAGATTCAGGAATAATAGTTCCAATTGATGAATATTTCACAGAAGACAAGCTAGAAGATTTTGTTCCGTCAATAATAAAACAAGGAACAGTTGATGGACAATTATATGCACTAGGAGCAGCAGAATCTACTGTGGTTTTATTCTACAATAAGGATGTTTTAGATGCAGTAGGAATACAAGCTCCAACTACATTAGAAGATGCTTGGACTTGGAAAGAAGTATATGAAATATCTAAAAAATTAAAAACTAATGATATGTATGGAATTAATTTAGATTGGGATTTAGGTGAAGGTCAAATTTATGCATTTGCTCCAATGATATGGTCAAATGGAGGAGAGTTACTTTCAGAAGATGGTAAAAAAATTGATGGATATTTAAATTCTGATAAATCCATTGAAGCATTAGAGTTTTATCAAAAATTTGCAGTAGAAGGATTAATAAATCTTCAACCATTACCAAATGATTTTGAAGAAGGAAAATCAGCTATGTATTTAATGGGATCATGGGAAATTCAGACAATAGAAGAAAGCTATCCAGATTTTAACTATGGTATAACATACTATCCTAAATTCTCTGAAAGTAGTAAAGTAGTTTCACCATCAGGGGATTGGTGTTTTGGTATTACTTCGGGTTCAGAAAACCAAGAAGCAGCAGCTAAGTTACTTGAATTCTTAACATCAGCAGAAGAAGTAGAAGAGTATTGTTCAGCTATAAGCAAACCACCAGCAAGAATATCTGTATTTGATAATATGGAAGAATATCAAGATGAAAATAAAAAGGTTATAAAGGAGCAAGTAATAAATACAGCACATCCAAGACCAATTTCAACATCTTATCCAGTATTATCAAGTGAATTTGCATCAGCATTACAAGATATAAGAACTGGGGTAGACGTTAAAGACGCTTTAGCTAAAGTAGTTACTCGTTTTAATGAGGATATAAAGAGAAATAATTAATATATAAGTAATGAGAATTATGGCTTTTAGTCATAATTCTCTTAGAAAGGTAGGTATTGTATTAATGCTAACAATTAAGAGAAATACAGAAATTAAAACAGATGTAGCTTTAAAAAAATCAATGAGTAAAGAAGCAGTAGCAGGAATGTTATTTGTCTTGCCAGCAGTTATATTTATTGGTGTATTTTTAGTGTTACCGGCCATACTTGCTTTTGGATATAGTTTTCAACAATATAATATGCTAAAACCAGCACAAAAAGTTTTCATTGGATTAACAAATTATATAGATGTTTTAAAGAATCCAGCTTTTTATAAGAGTTTGTTTAATACAGTATATTTTGCAGCAATTGTAGTACCGCTTCAAACTATAGTTGCATTAGGATTAGCATTATTAGTTAATACAAAGTTAAAAACATCAAAGGTGGCACGTATTTGTTTCTTTAGTCCTGTGGTTACATCCATGGTTGTTGTAGCTATATTATGGACATTCTTATATAACAGAGATAGTGGTCTTATAAATTCACTTTTAAATTCTATAGGAATACAATCACAGCCTTTCTTATTAAGTGAGAAACAAGCTATGAATTCTATTATATTCATGTCTATATGGCAAGCTGCTGGATATCAAATGATGATATTTTTAGCAGGTTTACAAGATGTTCCAGGAGATCTATATGAAGCAGCTAGCTTAGATGGTTGCAATTGGTGGGAAAAATTTAAAAATGTTACATTACCATGTATAAAAAATGTATCAAGTTTTGTAATTTTAATTACTACTATCCAAGCTTTTAAATTATTTACACAGCCTTATATAATGACAGGAGGCGGCCCTAATGAATCAACAAAAACACTTGCATATATGATATATGAACAAGGTTTCCAATATAGGAATGTTGGATACTCATGTGCAATAGCAGTAATTTTCTTCTTAGTAATATTACTAGTATCAGGTGTTGTGAAAAAGGTATGTAATGTAAATGGAGATTAGGGGGGAAGGATTATGAAAAGAAATCAAAAAAGGACTTTAAGTAAAGTTTTAGCATATATATTTCAAATAAGTTTATCATTAATATTTGTATTACCATTAGTATGGATGATTGTATCATCATTAAAGCCAGAGGCAGATTTGTTTAAAGATATGAGTTCTATAGCAACATTTTTTGTATCTAATCCATCATTAGATAATTATAAGGAAATGTTATCTAGATCATTAGTATTAAAAAGTACACTAAACAGTATGATATATATTGTATTAATACTTCTAATAGGTATACCTGTTAATGCCTTATGTGGATATGCGTTAGCAAGATTAAGGTTTCCAGGAAAGAACTTCATACTAAGTGCAATTATTGCATTATATATAGTTCCTTTTGAAACAGTTGTATTACCATTATATTTAGTAAGTAATACATTAAAAATTACAAATACATTCTTTGCATTATTTCTACCTTTTATAGGTAATTGCTTTAATATATTTTTATTTAGGCAGTTTTTCATGTCTCTTCCAAAGGAATTAGAAGAAGCAGCTAGTATTGATGGATGTGGAGTGTTAGAGACTTTTGTAAAAGTAGTATTACCTAATACAAAGCCAGTAATAGCAACAGCAACAGTATTAACAATTGTAACACATTGGAGTGATTTTATGTGGCCTTTAATGGCAGTAACATCACCAGAACATAAAACAATTCAACTTGCTATACAAGGATTCTTTACAGATCCACCAGTAAGATATGCTCCAATTATGGCAGCATTAGTATTCTCAACAATTCCTATATTAATAGTATATTTATTATTACAAAAATACTATGTACAAGGTATTATGTCTAGTGGAATTAAAGGATAAAGAAAAATTTATTTTAGAGAGGTTTTAATATGGCAAATAATCATAAGGAGAAATTAGAACAAGCACAGAAATATGTAGATTCAATAAAAAATCAAGTAGCATTAAGTAAATATAGGCAAGGATATCATTTCATGGCACCAGCATCATGGATTAATGATCCAAATGGAGTTATTCAGTATAAAGGTAAGTATCATTTATTTTATCAATATAATCCATATGATTCAAAATGGGGATCAATGCATTGGGGACATGCAGAAAGTGAGGATTTAATTAAGTGGAATCACTTGCCAATAGCTTTAGCTCCTAGTGAATTTTATGATGATGATAAAGATGGAGGATGTTTCTCAGGTAGTGCTGTAGATGATAATGGCGTGTTAACGTTAATGTATACAGGTACCACTACTAGTGAAGAGGGAACAGTTCAAGTTCAATGTATTGCTACAAGTGATGATGGAGTAAATTTTGAAAAGTTTGAAGGAAATCCAGTAATATTACCTAACTTTATTGAAGGAAATAGAGATTTTAGAGATCCTAAGGTTTGGAAAGAAGGAGACCTTTGGTATGTAGTGATAGGAACTACTAAAAATAATGAAGGAAGAGCTTTATTATATAGTTCATGTGATTTAAGACAATGGAATTTTGTAAGTGTTTTAGCAGAATCCCATGGTGAGCTAGGAAGTATGTGGGAATGTCCAGATTTCTTTAAGATTGGAGATAAACATGTTTTAATGCTATCACCAATGGAGCTTGGAAGTACAATTACAATGTATTTAGTTGGAGATATGGATTACTCTACAGGAAAGTTTACATGGACTGAAAAAGGAAAAGTAGACTTTGGATTTGATTTTTATGCTCCACAATCATTAGTAGATGATAAGGGTAGAAGAATAGTAGTAGGTTGGGCTAATAGCTGGCCTTGGATGGAATGGTTTACTGATTTTGGTCCTAATATGGAAGATAAGTGGAATGGTTCAATGTCTTTACCTAGAGAGGTTAAACTTGATGAGAGAACTGGTAAGTTAAAGTTTATACCAGTGGAAGAGATTAGAAATTATAGAAAAGAAGAAAATAAAGTTCAGTTAAATACTCTTAATGGAAGTAAAGATATAATAATTAATAATAAAGATAGATATGAAATGTTATTTAATATTGATTTAAAAGCTACAACTGCTAAGGAATTAATTATTAAATTAAGAGAAAATAAAAAGGGTGTAGCGATTTTAAGGTTAGATATTAAAAATAAAAAGTTAATATTTGATAGAAATAATTGTGATGGTTACAATAAAGGAATCAAGAGTTGTGATTTAGATTTATTTGAAGATACATTATCTGTGAATATATTCTCAGACAATATATCTATTGAAGTATTTACTGATGATAATAAAGTAGCTATGTCAAATAACATTTATCCATTAGAATGTAGCAATAAAATAAATTTAGAAGCTGTTGATGGAGAAATTGTATTTAATAGCTTTGATATTTGGAGAATTGAAGTGTAATACGTAAGTAGCAGATTTGTTAAATGAAAGGTGATTGTTTATGAAAAAAGTACTTTGTCCAGGAGAAGCATTAATTGATTTTGTTTCAATGAATGCAGGTAAATCCTTAAAAGCAACTAATGGATTTATAAAAAAAGCTGGAGGAGCACCCGCTAATGTTGCTGCAGCTATATCAAAGTTAGGCTGTGAAGCATATTTTTGTGGAAGCGTTGGAAATGATGCTTTTGGAGAGTTTTTAGAAGATACTCTTATAGCAAACAATATAAATACTGAATTAATGTTTAAGTTAAATGATCATAATACTACATTTGCATTTGTTTCATTAATGAAGGATGGAGAGAGAGATTTTGAATTTGCAAGAGATGCAGATGGGTATTTACCATTTGAGTATATTGAAAAAGAATTAGATAGATTTGATTTATTTCATTTTGGAAGTGCAACTGCATTTTTAGATGGTCAGTTAAAAGAAACTTATTATAAAATAAAGGATTATGCTTTAAAAAATAATAAATTAATTTCTTTTGATGCTAATTATAGAGCTGCTTTATTTGGTGATAAGCAAGAAGTATTTATTAATTGTTGCAAGGAATTTATTGCAGATAGCGATATAGTAAAGTTAAGTGATGAAGAAGCAATGCTTATTAGTGGCATGGAAAATATAGAAGAGGCAGCTAGAGCTATAGTGAATTTAGGATGCAAGAATTTAATAGTTACTTTAGGGAAATTAGGTGCATTACTAACTACTAAAGAAATGCAAGTTTTAGTACCTACTAAGGAAATTGAAATGAAGGATGCAACAGGAGCAGGTGATGCATTTATAGGTGCAGTCTTAGCTCAGATATTAAATGAACCAGATAAGAGCATTGTAGAAATTGTTAAGTTGGCTAATGTAGTTGGTGGATTAACAACAACCAGAATAGGGGCTTTAGAATCTATACCAACATGGAATGAAGTTTTTGAATATATAAAATAAAATATGAAAGTTAAAGTAAGGTATTCACTTTTAGTGGAGGCCTTATTTTTTTTAATAAAATTTACTTAGTTTAGTTGATGTGACTTTATATTGTTTATTTTAAATCTAATTTAAAATATTGTAAAAATAATCCCTCGTAATAACTTATGTACAAGTAAAAGTGTTAAATTCAAGAATATACTGTCAATGTAATTGCAATATTCGACATAAAAGTTAAATGTAATAAAGTATAATTAGAGTTGATATTAATTTTAGGGAGAATTTTTTATGAAGAAATATTCGTCAAATTATTGTACCATAAACAATAATTATATTATTAATATAAATAAAGAAACAAAAAGAATAAAAAAAGAAAATTTATATAGTACTTTTTGCGTAGTACAAAATATATTACAAAGAGGGATGCCAACTAAACCTTCAAATTTTTTAAGAAATTCAATTGGAGAATATAAAAAATCAAATTCATTAAGATTTATTACTACAGAATTACAGGTGTGGGATAATACTATAAAAGGATATAATGAAGCTAATGATAATCCTGCATTAATATTTTATAAAAAGATTTTACCTTTTGAATTAAAGGAGTATGGATTTATTACAAATTTAATTATACCAGAGGTAAAAATAAAAGAGATAACAGAAGATAATAATAAAGAGTTTGTAAATAACTATGTTGATTTTTATTTTCCACAATGTAAATTAGTCATTGAAATTGATGGAGTACAACATGAAGGTGAATTAGATAAAATAAAAGATAAAGAAAGAGATATTTATTTTAAAAAATTTGGAATTACAACATTAAGAATTACAGCAAAAGAAATAAAGGAATATATGAAAGGTAATAAAACTTCCATATTAGAAAAGATAGAGTCAATTTATGATATGTGTAAGGAAAATGATGAAATAAATTATAATAAAAAAACTATTGAGAGTGATAAATCTGAAATAGAAAATATTATGATTTACGATAGTATTATGAGATTTCAAATATTATTATTAGAGCTATTAAAAGTTGAAATGTTAAATTTAGAAGAAAAGCAATGGGTATTTAATATTAAGAATCATGATGTTAAATTTCCTTATTTGATTGCATTACAAGATTTAATTAATTGGATTAAAAATATATTAAGTTTACAAGGAAATAAAATTAACAATATAGACTTTATCATAAATGAAGTAGATAATTTTGAAAAAGTTAATAATGGAATAAATGTAGATTTTAGTTTGCTAAAAAAATGGGATGATAACTGCTTTGAAGAAGAGATTTGCTTTATTCGTGGAGAATATTTTTATGAAAGAAATTATTTTAAAGTAGCAACTGCAGAGCCAATAAAATATAAAGTTATTACAGAACTAGAGGAAAATTCAAACGTTGAAAATCTATATATGTTAAATAAAGATATATTTGGTTTTGATAGATTTAATAATGGACAACTACCAATAATAATAAATGCTTTATCGTTACAGGATACAATAGGATTATTACCAACTGGGGGAGGAAAATCACTATGTTATCAGTTAAGTTGTTTGCTTCAACCAACAATTAATTTTGTTGTAGTACCGATAAAATCATTAATGTATGACCAAAAGTTAAATTTAGATAAAAAAGGAATAGTACATACTCAATTTATAAATAGTGATCAAGAAGGTGAAGAAAAGGAAGAGATAATAAATAATTTTGCAAATGAAAAATATTTTTATACATGGATTTCACCAGAGAGATTTCAAACAGAAGGTTTTAGAGAACAATTAAGAAAAATTAATAGTAACTCCAATATTGGATATGCTGTGATAGATGAAGTTCATTGTTTATCAGAATGGGGACATGACTTTAGAACATCTTATTTAAATTTATCTAAAACAATAAAAAAGTTATGTCCGTCTGCAGTATTTTTGGGGTTAACAGCTACTGCATCTAAGAATGTGCTTAAAGATATATTAGTTGAGTTTGAAGTTGAAGAAAGCAATGTAAAAACTATTATTGATTATACTAGACCAGAATTATCATTTAAAGTAATACAAGACTGTAGAAATATAAATGAAGATAAAGAAAAAAATTTAATAAGTTTATTAAATACGTTGGATCAAAATGAAAATGTTTTTGAGTTGAATGGTGAAAAGAGTAAATGTGGTTTAATTTTTACACCACATGTTAATTGGAAATATGGATGTTATGGAATAATGAATTCTTTGCAGCAAAATGAAAGGTTTAAAGGTAAAGTTAAATATTATTCAGGAGAAGTTCCTAAAATTAAAAAAGCACCAATAATGAGTGAAAGTGACTTTAATATTTATAAAAGTAAAGTTCAAGAAGAGTTTCAAAATAATGAATTTCCATTATTAACAGCTACAAAGGCTTTTGGAATGGGCGTTGATAAAGGAAATATTAGATATACAATTCATTATGGTATTCCAGGATCTGTAGAATCTTTTTATCAAGAAGCAGGTAGAGCAGGAAGAGATAAAGAAAAAGCAAATTGTTATATTTTACATTCTAAAGATATAATTGATGAAGAAGATTATAATAAGTTATTTAATATTAATACAACAGTAGAAGAATTAAAAGTATTTACTGAAAAGTATAAATTTCAAAGTGGAGATATATTAAGAAATTTATTTTTAGCTATTAATAATAATAAAGGGGTAGGAGAAGAGTGCTTTCTTACATTTGGGATATATAAGTACTTGTGCTTGAAAAAGAAAAAAGTAATATCTATAGATGATGTAAAAGCTTTAAAAATAAAGTATAAAAATAATATTGTTACTTCTGATTTTCAATCAGTGCAAAAAGCAATCTATAGATTAAGTTCTCTTGGAGTAATAGAAGATTGGACCATTGATGGATGGAACAATAATGGGAAACTTATAATATATTATGGTGATACAGATGAAGATAGTATAAAAACTAGCTTAGAGTCATTTATTAACAAGTATGATTCGGAGTTTAGCTTTAATAAATTAAATTCAAAAAAATATGAAAAATATAATAATATGTATATTAGAGAAGATGTTCCTACAGTATTAAAATATATTTTTATACTTATACAATGGAATTATGATAATGTTTTTTATAACAGAAGACAATCACAAAAAAACTTAGTAGATTTATGTGATTCGTATTCAGAAAAGGGAGAAAAATACTTTAAGGAAGTTTTAGAAGGGTATTTTAGAATTACAAATGAAACATATATATTAGATTATATATCTAATAATCCCAATGATTTAGAGGAGCTATATAATTTAATATTTGATGAAAATAATGTTTTAAAGAAATATGAGCATTTTAAAGCAATAAAATTAAGTTTAACAAGATTTTTAGAAAGCTATAGATACAACACAGCGTTAAATTATTTAAGTGGAATTTGTGGGTTAATACTTAAAGAATATGATCTATTTACAAAAGATAGATTTAGAGAAGCTTTTGTTTCAATAATGGAAAAGGATGAAGATACTCAAATGGAGATATTTGAAAAAACTTTATCTATAGGTGAAAGACTTGAGAAAGAAGAAAAAGATAAATTGAGTGAAATACTAAATGAATTTTATAAAGATAAATATAAAATTTATGAAAGATTAAAAGATAATGTAAGTTTAAATTACATTTTAGAAGAAAAGATACAAAAGCTAACTGAAATAGGGGGAAGAATACTTGGTTAATATAGATAAATTAAATGCAACAATAGAAAATTTAGATATAAAAGCTAAAGAGATAGAAGGAATAGTAAATATACAAAAAAAGATAGAAAAAATAGTTAATAAAGTAGAAGAAATAAACGTAAGATTAAATACAGAAAAAAGTAATATAAATGAAATTACTAAAGAAGTTGATAAAATAAATAAAAAATCTAAAGAAGTAATACATAGTGTTGAGAATTTATTAGGTGAAAAATTTCAAGATTATGATAATATTATAAAAAATAATAATAATAAAATATTAAATCTAGAAAAAGAAATAAAGATTATTGCAAGTGATTTTAACGAAACTAAAAATACAGTTAGTAACTTAATAGATAATTTTACTGAAGTTGAAAATAATATTAAAGATTTAAATAAATGTTTAATAAAAGAAGTATCAGAAATTAAATTAGAAAACTATAAAATTATTAATGAATTCCAAGGCATATTAGAATCTAAGGTAGCTCTACTAAAATCAGATTTAGTACTAGAAGCTAGAAATAATAATGAGTCTTTAAATCTTGAACTTAATAGTCTAGATAGTAAGCTTAAGAATTTAGAAGGTAAGTTAAGTATTGCAGAAGATAAATTAAATAATTTTGATAGTAAGTTAAATGATTTGGATAATAAGATTAACATAAGAATAGACGACATAACTTCAAAAATTGAAAAAAATAATACAAATTCAGATGTAAGATACAATAAAATTAGTACTGAATTTGAAGAATTAAATTATATGAACAATAAAATTAAAAATGAGATTACTGAAAAACTAATAAAATCAGAAAAGAAGAATACAGTATTAATGGTTATTAGTATTATTCTTATATTAATTAATATTGGAGTATTATTCTTAAAATAGAAATATTAAGAAAATATAGAAAAAGAATAGATTTAAAAAATGAGTAAAAATGATAGTTTTTATGTAAAAAAAGTTATGATATAAAAAGGAATATAAATAAAATGAAACATATAACAAATTTAGAAAATGAAAATATCACTAATATAATTAATATAATTAATAATAGAAGGTTAGAATCATATATTAAAATCATAAAAGATAATCTTGAAGCACAAATTGAGTTTGAGTATGCAGGAGTAGTATTTCTTGAGGGAAATAGACTTAGAAAAGAACCAGGAAAAGTTTTTATTTTATGTAAAGAAACACTTATTGAAATTGTTGAAAAATATTATTTAGCTCTATATTATGATGAAGAAGAAAGTTATATTAATATAAGAATTAATAATTATATAAATTTAATAGTTACAGGAGTAACTAAAGAGATATTGGAAGAAATAGTAAGTGATAATTTTAAAATTTCATATTTAACAGATGTAAATAAAGATAATGTTTTATATGAAAGAGATACTATACAAGAAAAAATTTATAGAGCAATTGAATGTAGTTGGGGGAGGGATGAGCAATATACTAAAAAAAGTTTAGTGAGAAAGAGAAGGATTTTTACTTTAAGACAAGTTGATTCGGTGATTGATAGAATATTTGGAATAGGAATTAATAATTATATTACCAAATTAAGAAATAATGATTTAAAAATAGTAACTATTATTATAGATAATGTTAAAATAAAGGTTACTAACATGGTGCTTGATAGAACTATGCCAATGGGGCTTATATATCCAGAATTTAAAAATGAAGAGTTTAAAATTGAATCTGAAAACGAAACAGGAATGAGTTTGATAAATTTAGATTTTTATAATTATGTTAATGTTAATTTTTTATATGAGCACAAGATAGGACAATTAGCTATTATATTTAATGATACTTTTATTATAGATATTTTTAATGTTAAGCCAAAAGAATTTTTAAAATTAGTAAATTTGAACTTAACAATGGATGAAGAAGCAGAATTAAGACGTGAAGATGAAAGGTATTATCTTGAGTATCAAATAGATGAAAATGATCCAAATTATGAATTTAGTGAAGCAGAGGCTATTGATAATTGGTTGGGGAAATAAAATATTAAAATATAAAGTGGGATTTAGAGGAAGGATTTAGCAAAAGTATAAAGCATAATTGAAAGTAGGAGAAAATTTTTATGATTAGGGGGGGAGTGAAATGATAAAATTTTATATTCACAAAGCGGTAATAAAAAAGATTAAGAGAGAAGAAGGTCTTTTTAATGAATTAAATGAATATCTACATAATTACAAAAATATGTTAGTTGAAAATGACATACAAATAAAATATATAATTGATCCGCTTTATGAAGGTAAAATATTATATAGAAATAAGATAATTTTTGATGTTGCAGATGATTTAGAATCACTTATAATTTGGAATATTGGAGATTATAGTGATATGAAAGTAGTATCATTACTAGAATCAGAGTATCATCATAATAATCTAGTAGAAGTAATAGAAGGTAATCAGTTTTTAGAAAAAGAAATAGAAGATGATTATGGAAAAATTCAAAGGTGTCTAAAAGATATAATAAATTCAAAAAGTATAGAATTTGATTATTATTTAGATAGTAATCAAAAAGATATTATTGAAAGATTCATAGATGATAAAGAAAATGTACAAGCTATATCTGGAGCTGCTGGCTCAGGTAAAACATTGGTATTACATAGATTAGCTTATGAAGAAATAATTAGAAATAAAAATTTTATCTATATTGTATTTACAAAGACATTAAAAGACAAATTTAATGATTTTATTTATGGTTTAATGGAAACCAAAAATAATAATATAGAAATAAAAGATAAAGCTAATGTTTATACATATGAAGAGTTTTTAAGAAAGTATTTATCACCAATACTAGGAATAGAAGAAAATAAATATATTACATTTGATGAATGTGAATATTTAATAGAAAAAATAATTAAAAAAAGCTTTAGCAAATCAAAAGACAATGCTTTTTTAGGAATGCATAATAATGAGATTGTAAGAATGATTATGTCTCTATTAGTGGATATACAATTGGATGATTCAGATGAAGTAATAGATACGATAGTTAGGGAAAAATTAATTAAGCTTATTAGTAGAAAAGAAATAAATTTAAGTGATAAAAATATAGATAATATAATTTCTATAGTGATTGAATATAGAATTGAGGTAAAAAAATTAAGAAACAAGCTATTATGGGGGGATTACCTTAGAGATATAAATAAAGCATTGGAATATAGTAAAAAATGTTCAAATTATGATGCAGTTTTAATTGATGAAATGCAAGATTTATCTCAAATAGAATATAATTTAATTGATAAATTTTTAGAAAACCAAAATACAAATAATTCCAAAATAGTTTTAGCTTATGATTTAAATCAAAGAATATCATTAGAAGGAAGCACTATTAGAAATTTAAAAAATAGAGTTAATTGTGATGTAACAAATTTAAAATATAGTTATAGAAATTCATATAATATACAAAAGTTTGCTAACAATTTTATTGAACATATAGAAGATAATGAAAAAAAATCAAAAACTAATATAAATTCTAATAAAGTAAAAATACTTATAGAAAGAGATATTAATTATGTTATAGAAAAAATAAAAAATTCATTTATGCCAGAAAGCGATTTGAATATAGGAGTATTAGCTTTTGGAGATAGTTATCATAAATATTACGATGATTTTATAGATGAATATGGGAGAAGTAGGATAGCTGGTATTGAATATTTTAATGAAGAAAATATTAAAGGGTTAGAATTTTCAAATCTAATAATTTTAGATTTTATGAGTCTTTTAGAGGCAAGGGAAACAGTTTCTGATATAGATTTTAGGAAATGGTATGTAGGTATAACTAGAGCAAGTGAAAATTTAATGATACATTTTTCAAGTGAAGAAGAGTTAAGAAATTTAAATTCTATAATATATGAAAAGTTTGAAAATGAAATTATAGATGAAGATTTACATGTAGATAATTATATAAAGTTAACTAAAGATAGTGAAACTGCATTTGATGAATTTACTAAAGATTTATTAGTGTCATTAGGTGGAGAAAGTAAGGCAATTTTATTAAATGAAGGGAAAATGTTACTAGAAACTTATGAAAATACATTAAATAAAGATATTTTAGATGATGGAATAAATATTTTTTATAAGTTAAAATCATTTAATACTTTATTAAGTTTATTAAGAGCAATAAAAGTACAAAACAATACTATATATATGGAAATAGTTAAGGTTGCTATAATGTTAGGTGATAGAGAAATAGTACATATTTATTTTCAGAAAGTACTAAAAAATGATAGAAATAAGCTAATGTTATTTGCACTAAGAAATAATAAAGAAATTGCAGATTACTTAAAAGATAATTTTAATATTAAATTTGATAAAGATAAATATATTAAAAAGTTATATGATAATATAAATACTTTAAAAAATGAACGTGATCATAATTCAGTTATAAAATTATATGATAATGAAGAATTATATGATGAGATAATTGATTATTATACTGGAACTAAAAATTATAACTATGATATTGATACAAAAAAATGTATAGGTAAAGCATATAAGAGATTAAATAGAAATGAAGAGGCTATAAACTTCTTTATAAAAGAAAATAATGTTGAAGAAGCAATTAGGTTATGTGAACTTCAAGGTAATTATATGAAAGCTTACAATATATCTATGGATGAATTTAAAAATGCATATTCTAAAAAAGATCTTCAACAAATAAAAAAAATAGGTGAAAAGATAATAGATTTATCACTTAAGATAAAGAAAGAGGATATATATTTAAGTGCATTAAAAATTTCAAGTAAAATAGATGATTATAAAAATCATAATATATATTTTGAACTTTATTTATTAACATTAGATATAAAATATAATATAGAAACAATAAAAATATATTATGAAAAGGAAGATTTTAATGCTGTATTAAGATGTTTTGAAAAAACTAGTGATGAAATAAAAAAAAATGAATATGATGAAGTTTTATATATGGTTGCTAAATCTTATGAAAATCTTAATTTAAATAGTAATGCTGCTAAAATTTATATAGAAATAAATAATTATGTTAAAGCAGTGGATTTACTTTTCAATGATAAAAAATATCATGAAATAATTGATATATATGAAAATAAAAATAGTGAGATATATGATAATAAATATGGAAATATGATTATTGAATCATATGATAATACAAAAAACATAAATAAAGCTGTAGATTTATGCTTTGAAATTAATAATATTGATAAAGCTATAGAACTTTATTATAATAATGAACTTTTAAAAGAAGCAATTGCTGTATATAAAGAAAATCAAGACTTTGATTATGAAAATAGAACTTATAAGATCTTAGAAAAGTGTACAAGTAATTTAAAAGATTATGAATTACATGCATTTATATGTCATTATAAAACTAGGGAATTTGGAAAAGCCATAGAATCTTATTATGAATTAGAAGACAAAATGAGCATAATTAAGGTATATGAGGAAGAATGTAAATTACCAATTAAAAAAGAAATAATTAGAAAATTAATGCTTAATACAGATGCTAGTAATGAAAGTGTTGAAGAGCTAATTATTAAGATTATAGAAATTTATGAAGAATTCAATGAAAAAGAAAAGGCATTAAATCTGTATTTAGCAATTAATAATAAATCAGTAGCAAATAGAGTAGTAGAAATTTATTATGAGTTGAAAAAATATAAAGAACTTATAGATTATAAGAACAAAATTACAGCTGATTATGGAGTTAAGAGTTATGAATGTATAGCAAAAGCTTATGAAGAACTTAATGATTTTAAAAATGCTATTGATACGTATTTAAAGATGTCAATAAATAAAAAATATATTTTTGAAATTTTAAGGCTTAGTGAGTATTTAGATTATGATAGTGCCAATAAATTAAATACAGTACTAAAATCGAACTATGACTTTACTGATAAAGAAGAAATAATTATAGAAGATAGATTACTAAGTTATATTTATAGAGAGTTTGATTTAATAAAGGAAACCTTAAAAATAACTAATTTTATTGAAAATAGAAAGAGAAAAAATCACCTTAGACTTTATTTAGATATAATAGAAAGTAATTGTAAAAATAAAGGTGATAAAGTTATCAAAGATATTTTTGATTTTGTAATTAAAAATAATGATAAGAAAAATTTAATAGATGATGAATGTGCTTATAAATTCTTTATTCAGTATTATGATAAATTCAATTACTTATTCAACCCTAGACAATATAAATTATATAGCAAAGTAAATAATGTGATAGAGAAAAATCTTAAAAATTTTGCTAAAAAAAATATTGATACATATAAAGAGAGAAATGAATTAATTAGTAAAAATAAAGAGCTTATTAAAGAAGCTAATATTTGGTTTGAAGATATAATTAAAAATTTATTATCATGCACTAGTATTGAAGATTATAGGAAAAATAATATAAAAATATCTAAAGTTGAAAATTTAATTGATAGGTTAAATGCAAATATTACAAAAATATATGATAATCAAGAAGGGATTAGGAAAGGGTTAGACAGATTTAAAAAACTGTTCATAAATTACGATGGATTTATATTTAGTAGAGAAAATAATAAAAAATATAAAGAACAAGAGGATGAATATGAAGGATTAGTTGATGAGTTAAAAGAAATTAATTGCAAAATGCCAGATATACAAAATAAACATAAGAAAGTAAAAGAGATATTGGTGAAAATTAAAAAGCGCAATATATCTATTAATGAAATAGAAAAAGAAGTACAAATTTTATGTGAACTCAATAAAAAGAAAGAAAATACTAGAGTTATAGAAAAAACAGGTATAGATGATAAGGAAGTTAAAAATAATGATGTTAAAAAAGTGGAATCTATACATAGTGAAAAAGTAATAGACTTAACAGAAAATAATATTAAGAAGGAGAATGAAGAAAAAATGGAAGATGTAAATAAAATTATAGATGATGCAAAATTTGAACAACAAATAAAAATGGCTAAAAATGCCATAAAGAATAATTTAGATGATGATGTAATAGAAAAAATAACTGAATTATCAAAAAGAGATTTAAAAATTATAAGAATAATAATAAATCGTTAATTACAATTAAAAAATCAGAATAGGAGTTAAAGAAATTATTAATAATAAAGGTCTTTAACTCTTTTTTTATCTGATTTTTAAGGTTATAATAATTAAACTAGGGAGTAGTTTAATAAATTTTCGATAGGTAGTAAATCTGAAGTTTTGATAGCTAATGCGGCAAAGGGATATTGTCCACCATCAGGTCTTGTATATGTTACAGTATAATTGTTTAAAATGTAACTTGTATATAAATACCCTATAGGATACCATGAGTTCAAATTATTTCTATCCATAGCCCCAAAAATAACAATATCATAATTACTTAAAAGCTTAACTTGATCAGAATTAATCAATCTTCTTCCATATATCTCATTATCATCTATTGAATTATTAAGAAGTTTATTAAGGTACTTAGATGGTAGTGTTTCAGTTTTTACATCAAAAATTAAACTGTTTTTGGTTATATCACCATTATCAGGCACTAAATAATTAGAACGAATATTTTCTTTCCAATTAATATTAAAAAGAGTACAAGCAGAAAATTCCCCAAGAAATCCAACAATATCTCTTTGAAGTGAAGTAAAGTGAGACACTTCAAAGTGATGATTAATATATGGATCACGTCTATTGGCATCTCTTTCAGCTGCTTCTCTCATTTCGTTTGTAATATTTACATTTATCATAAATACATACCTCAATATTAATAAATTCATAGTTCTATTAAAATATATACTTATCTATTTAAGCCAATATTAAAAGCATCTAAATATTCTTCAGGAACAGTAGATAATATTGAAGAGATATCTTGACACTTCCCTAAAGAAAAATTATGATTTAGTCGAATATGATTAATGTAGTCAGTGCAAATTATTCTTTTCAATATATTTCCGGTCCCTGCGGTAAAAAGTGATTGTAATATGTCAGGAAAGGCAGATAAATCTCTTAAGCAATGAATTCTACCCTCTTTTCCCCAAGCGCCTTGCTCATCATTATTTTCCCAATGGATGCTTGTCCTCTTAGAAGAAGCTAAAAATCCTAAAACTTCATAATATGATTCAGGTGTTGTAAATTGTAATTGATTATTTTTTCCGAAATTTAGTCTAGTACACATATTGATTTCCTCCTAAAATATATTTTTACATTAATGTATAAGTTAGCTTATATAAAATTGATAGCTAAAATATTAAATTAATAACAATAAGAATAATAGTGATCAACTATTACCTTAGATAATATGTTATATATTTCTTTTGGGTTTTCTAACCAACTTTCATTATATACAATTGTAGTATTTAACCCAATTTCAAGAACCTCAATAAATCTTTTAATACTATAAATTTCTGAGTAAGGAGAGAATAAAATAGTATTTAATTTAGCTAATAAACATTTTTTTTGATATTCTTTAGAAATAATAGTTGTATTTCCGTTTGGATGAGCAAAAGAATAATGTTGTCCTGCGGTTAATATTATAATATTTTCTAAAGCGTCAGAAATCTCTTCATAATCAGATTCTGGAAATATATGATGTGCATGAAAGCAAGTTTCTATATTTGTAGAATCATATATTGGTGTTAGTATAAAGTAGTGGACACATTAAGACGAACTAAGTAAAGTAATATTTAGTTAAGAAAGGATGTATCCATTATGGGAAAGGGCAGAAGATATGATCAAGAATATAAGGATATGATAGTAGACTTATTTAAGTCAGGAATGAGCTTAGCAGAGCTAAGTAGCGAATATGGCATTGCAAAATCAACAATCAATGGCTGGATTAAAGATGTAAAAGAAATTAAAGTAGATGAGAATGAAGTTATGACATTAAAAAAAGTTAAAGAATTAAAAAAAGAAATGGCAAGAATTAAAGAGGAAAATGAAATATTACACCAAAGGCGGGCTTTAGCCAAAAAAGCTATGG